>Ga0310344_10000444_pt1 | contig 32604 bp, 31 predicted proteins | sample HC15DNA20200_MG_FD_203801 | JGI IMG/M metagenome (GOLD analysis project Ga0310344, IMG submission 203801) | Marine microbial communities from station ALOHA, North Pacific Subtropical Gyre - HC15-DNA-20-200_MG | ecosystem: Environmental > Aquatic > Marine > Oceanic | place: Pacific Ocean: North...
CGCAAGGAGTATTGTACCTAATACATTCTGCTCTTCACATATCAACTTTAGTGAGGATTTCTTGACTGCCAAATCTCGGATAGTCGCAAAATGATATAGAGATGCTACTATAAGATCCGTATCTATTTTCTTATACATTTTTGCTAATGATACTAATAATCAACTTATAAGATACGTTTACGCTTACAAACATCAACATCATCTTCTCCTGGGACTATTGTACCTTTTATCGAAGTAATCCAGAGAATCAGTATCCTCAGGAAAATCAACTATACTGGATTCTAGGAATTTGTTCGACATGTCCTTTTCTTGGACCTCAGCCCCACATTCACTGCAAAGACCTTCATCTGGAACTATCCAAGTACTGCAACCAGAACACTTGATCAGTCTATCGTCCGTCATCTGGTAATTGCTCCGAATCCTTCAATTTCTTAGCCAAACTTCGTGTATGGTGCCCAAGGCCAGAGTCGAACTGGCACGAACATCACTGCTCAACGGTTTTTGAGACCGCCGCGTCTACCATTCCGCCACTTGGGCAAGTAATACTTATCCATTCTCCCAAAGTATGGTATGTGAATAAGTCAAAGTTTTGGTTTTCTCCAATGCTCCCGTTCAGTAACTTCTATTTGTTTAGCCTGCTCTAGGGTAACTCCTTTACCACCTCTTTCGACATCCAGCAAAGTTTGTGCAACTTCCCATCCATTGCCTTCTCCACCAATAACATCATCTATCGGCAATCTGACATCGTTGATCACGAAACTTCTCTGAGATTTACCAGTTATCATCATCCTGCTATTTATATTTATACCACTCCCTTTAGATCTTAATATAACCATACTAAGATTTTCATACTTAGGACCATCGGGATCAGTAGTTACCAAAGTAAACAGGTAGTCAGGGGTAAGTTGCGATGCTATATAGCCCTTTTCCCCATTTACAACATATTCGTCACCATCTTTTATTGCTGTAGTAGCTTGGTAAGCCAAGTCAGAGCCAGTTAGAGGTTCACTCTGAATCTGGCATACGGTTATTTCTCCACGTAATGTGGGAGTCATCCACTTCTGTTTCTGTTCTTCTGTGCCCCAAACTCTGAGTGGTACTAAAAATGTCATGTTAATACCAAACGGTGGTAGGCGATGCTGTCTCATTTCCTGCTCTATAACTGCTGCAGCCTGTGAAGGAAATCCTCCTCCACCAAAATAACTAGGCCATCGTGGTGCTAGCCAACCCCTAGCCCCCAAATCACGCCTAATGGCCCGAATCCACTCTTCCATTTCAGGGGTTAAATCGTCATTTGGACCAGGTAATTCTTTATCGTTAGGTATGTTCTCCTGTAACCAAGTCTTAACCGCCGCCTGCAAAGCCCTTGGATCAATTATACCCATCACATACACCTCCTATCAAACAACAGTCTTCGATTATAATGAAACCTATTTCCTAGAAGTATATACCGATAAGCTAGGTATCTGCATAATAGCTCTTGCCAATTTTCTCGGATCATGCCTAGTGGGCATTGATTCATCCAATACATCATCAACTAAGAAGCTACCGCGGAAACCATCCATGTGCCATATTGGTAATACGGCCGGCTGATGCCAATCCTCTGGATTATCCTTTATATTGCAGTTAACTACAACATGGTCTATGTCTACGCCAGTATGTTCCTGAAAAACAGTCAAATGTTTCTCTACATCATAACTTTCAGTCTCATGCGGTTGAGTCGCAACATTACACACGAATACCTTTAGCGCAAATGATGAGTTTACCGCATCACTTATACCACCAACCAAAAAATTGGGTATGATACTTGTATACAAACTACCCGGGCCTATCACTATAACTCCTGCGTTTGAGATTGCTTCCAAAACGCTTTGTTCTGCTATTGCTGATGCTGGTTCTATCCATACACGGCTTAGTGGCTGCGATACCAAACCTATAGAAGATTCCCCATCTATAATCTGACCTGACTCGGTCTCTGCCATTAGCTTCAGGTTTGTCATATCAGAAACTGGTACTACCTTACCGGTTATAGATAAGATATCACCAGCTGCTTCCAAAACTTGTTTGAAACCACCAACTTTTTGATACAAAGCTGCTAAGAATAAGTTTCCCATATTGTGACTATTAAGTGAAGATTTAGCTGTAAATCTATGAAGGAACATTTCCTCCATAATTGGATCCAATTCTGACAGAGCAATCAGACAGCTACGAGCATCGCCAGGTGGAGGCATATCTAAATCATCTCTTAGGTTGCCGGAGCTGCCTCCATCATCAGTTATTGTGACTACTGCCGTTATATTATTTGTCCAATGCTTGATACCCCTTAATAAAGTAGATTGCCCAGTGCCTCCACCTATAGCAACTACTTTAACTGCTTTATCCTTATCAATCTTGATACTAAGAGATGTAAGAATATCTAACCCGATTTGTTTATGCCTAACTCCATTGACAATCCATATATATAACCGATAGGTTGAAATAAATATTAGTGAAAAACTTATAATAATAGAAATTGTGCTGATGGCTATACCAGAACCCCCCATAGTCAAATCAGGTTGCAAGAATGCGATAATCATTAATCCAATCTCAGAGACCAGTATAAATACGGATATAATGAGAATGGAGAGCCAACGCTTCAGACCTATCCCAATCCTGAAAAATGCTCTTACCCTCGCTAGAGGGGTTACTGGACTTGTATCAGGATTGAACATATAAAATCCCATTATAAATATAATATGAGTGTTGTCTTACTTTTTAATTAACTTTGCTTCTGCGGCTAGTTAAATAATCCACTAGTATGTATTCACCGAGCTTATCTGGTGAAGAGTAGAAAGCTCGGCCTTTGTTAATTCGTGTCATATTGTCTACGAAATTAACCAGATATTCATTTTTTTCAAGCATAAATGTATTTATAGTTATGCCATCTTTAGTACACCTTTTGACCTCTTTTAGTGTCTCCTGTATAGTCTTATAACTAGGTGGGTACCTAAATGCAGACCTACCATCTTGAATATGACATGTTGGCTCCCCATCAGTTATCATCAATATCTGTTTCGTCCCAGACTTATCCTTTGCAAGCAAGTTCCTCGATAGCATAAACGCATGATGCATATTGGTTCCAGAAACCCAGTCATTCCAAGAAGTTGTTGTAAGTTCATCTTGTTCTATCTGTATAGCATAGTCAGAAAATCCTACTATGTAGAATCTATCCCTTGGATATTGAATACGTATCAAAGATGCCAACGCCATTGCAACTTTCTTTGCAGCCACGAAGTTCCCGTAATACCCCATAGATCTGCTTTGGTCCAGGAGAAGAACAGTAGAAGCTCTCGCCATATGCTCAGTCCTATGTATTTCAAAATCTTCTGGAGCCATCTTTACCGGTACTCCACCACCACTTCTCATAACAGCATTACTAAGTGTTCTCTCTAGATGTATATCGAACGGATCTCCAAATTCATATGGCTTGGTCTCACCAGAGTATTCACCACCTCTGCCCCTCAAATACACTGGATGCTGACCCATAAGGTTGAGTTTAAGTTTAGAGAAGACATCTTTGAGTGCTTTGAGTCCTATCTTCCTGAGCGCCTTAGGTGTAAGTTTCAGTAAGTCACCATCATTAGATAGATAACCCATCTCCTCCAACATCCTACTAATTTGTTGTAGCTGTTCAGTATTTGCCCGAACATCTTCACCCAAGAATTCTTCGATCCTAGATAAGTCCAGATCCTGTATGCTCCCGCCCCTTCGTCCTACATTTTGAATCTGCCTTTCTAAATCATCCATATTCTGCAATTCATTCATCAGATCCATTGCCCTGTCATACGTTATTGGCTCTTGACCAGAGAATGGATACCTATTCCTAAATTCATTTCCTGGAAACATTTGCTCCATCAGAGATGAAAATTCTTCCAAGGACTCCTGAAGATCCGCGGGCATCGCAGAGTTCATAATTTCAGCCAGTTCATTCCTCATACCTGGAGACATGCTGTTCATTAACGACTGTACCTGAGACATCCTATCTCGAAGCATATCTATCAGTTGGTCTAAATTCTCTGGCTTATTTTCACCGAAGATATTACCGTACTGTTCCATGAATTTATCGAATTTAGCCTGACTATTTTCTCCTGCGTCCCACAGCATGTCGTTTAACTGATCCATCATATCGCCTAATGCCTGCATGTCTTGTGGACCCATATTGCTCATCTGATTTTTCATATCCTGTACAATGTTATCCATCATACGTCCACGCATCATGTCCATAAGATCTTGGAATTGCTTGTGGGCATCACTATCCATGAACTCATAATCCTGAAGTTCTCTTATAGCACCAGCAGTGCTCTCCGGCAGATTTTGAATTGCTTCCCTGTTGTTATCAGCTCGCTTACTTAAAATATCCAGTAGCTGTTTGAGATTATCCGTATCATCCTCGGCTTTTTCAGAAGAACCCACAGTTTCTTCATATTGTTTTCGGGCCTCTTCAACTCGTTTATTTATTCCCTTTGTTTCTGTATCTACTATCTGATTCAATTTTTCCGTTATTTCATCCATTAGGGAGTCAAGATTATATTTATCTAACTCCTCTCTCCTACGACTCCTAAGGCTCTCCATAATCTCCTGTAAACCCATCATTCTATTGCCTAGGGAATCGTCCATACCATGCCTCATCAGGTCTCTCAAAGCCATCTCAACATTTCCATTGTCCATAAGACTATCAGACATCGCATTTAACAAGTCCTCTGCATCAGGGCCAAATATGTCCTGAGTGCCATCCCAGCGAGAATATCTAAATATATCTAAAGACACTTGTATCTAATCCTCTTACATAGTTTTATTGTTAATTATAATCTCAGACATTGAAAGAGCCAACAGAGAACTAATCTGCTTTGTATTAAAACTGTCTATCATTAGATCAACCCCTAAACCACTCCACTGTACGCTTAATACCTTCTTCAATGGAGACATTCGGAGACCATTCCAATGCTGAAATGGCTTTAGAGTTGTCCAAATATATCCTAAATACCTCACCAGGCTTTGCGGGGCCGTATATTACGTCCAAGTTATAATCTATCTGATCTCTAAGCAAAGAGTATATGTAATTTATTGAATACCCCTTGCCAATGCCAATGTTATACGACTCTCCACACTTTCCGTGTATACCTTTTAGGACCGCATTTGCAGCATCCTGAACGTATATAAAATCTCTCTCCTGTTCGCCATCACCATTGATCGTTACACCCCTGCCTTCCAACATCGCCTGGGAAAATATTGCTATCACACCAGCCTCACCTCTGGGATCTTGTCTGGGGCCATAAATGTTCCCAAACCTTAGTACAGTGTAATCTAGTCCGTGCGATATCTTCTGTACGAAGAGATAATTCTCAACAGCGAACTTCGACACACCGTAATTTGATAGTGGCCTGATTGGATGGGCCTCGTCACAAGGTAGATATTCTGGTTCTCCATATATTGCACCTCCACTAGAAGCGTAAATCATTTTTCCCACTCGGTATCTAGTGCACAAATCAATTATGTTTAGTGATCCCTCAACATTAATACGTGCATCAAATACTGGATCGTGCATAGAAGCCTGAACGCTAATCTGTGCTGCCAGATGTATTACTATGTCAGGCTTTACTGACTCAAATATATTGTCCAGACTGACGGAAGAAATATCAGATTCATAGAAATCTACACCTTCATACAGATTGCCTAATGTACCTGAGTGGAGATTATCAATAACTGCCACTTCATATCCCAGATCCAGAAGCTGGCCTACCACATGCGAACCTAGGAACCCAGCCCCTCCTGTGACAATCACTCTTTGGGAATCGTTTTTAGGATTCAGATCTCTCCTTTTTGTACGTCTTTATACGTCTGATGCGAAAGTACATGATTAATTATTTTACCATGCACTTAACCCTCCCGTAGATCAACTGATATCCCAGTGTAAATTCTAGGTATCACATTAACTGCAATAATAAGATTAAATTATTGTTATTTCCAGTATTGACTAAGGCGAGAACATGTTGTAGTCTTAGCTTTGATTTACGCCTGTTTTTTAGGCAAGGATTTTTGTCGAATAAATAAATTTCCTAGCAAATTCAGTAAAATGGCAGGAGGCTAATATGTCTACATTTGCGGAGTCTCGAGGATTCCGACTCGGAATCTTACTCATAGGGCTTCTTTTTGTAGCTGCATCTTTATACTCAAGTGTTTTGGCAGCTGGCACTACTGAGCTATCTAGTAGCTCAGATAACACACTAACAGACGGGCAGGTATCTATAGATATACCTGTCTCAGCGGTTGGTGATTTTGACGGGTACTCGGTAAACTCAGAGGCAAGTGGGATAACCACTGCGCTGCCTGAAGGTGTTACAGCAGGATCCACGTCGTTCACGCTATCGGTATTAGATACGGACTCAACAGCAGTTGACGATCCATTCTCTGATTCGATAACAATAACGGTTACCTACAACGACTCAGACGTCGATGCCGCTGATGGAAATCCAGGTCGATTGTCTCTTTACAAGTATGACGCTGACTTCGATAAGTGGTTCGAACTCACCACCCGACTGAGTATCATTGACGGATCTGTGTCCACAAACGTAACTGGATCTGGTTCATTTTCACTTGGTGGAAAAGCAGCCCCGGCACCTTCAACTCCAACTCCTGAAGCAACTGAGGTATTCAAGCATCCCAGATGGACTCCTGTTCATACAGCCGTCCCTCCTGTACCTCCGACCGCAACACCATTACCACCCGAACCAGGTGACGTTGCTCCAACTTCCGGTCTACTAGTAGGGCTAATGATAATAGCCTTAACTCTTATGAGTGCCGGTGGATACTACATAAGGCAAACCAAAGCAGTAAAGTAACATACTTAAAAAGCTGAATACAAAAGAGCCGCTGATCGATTGATCAGCGGCTCTTTATGTTATAAACATTAAGAGTTTTGTTACTAAAGATTACCCAAAAACAATCTTCTTTCTATCTCCACTATATCGTCAGAAAGCACATTCACATTACCCAACGAATTAGCAATAGCATATATTTGGCATGCTCTCTCGACAAGCTGACACACATTCACTGCCTCACTTAAACTTCTACCCACCCCTATAAGACCGTGATTTCTAATCAAAACAGCCTTCTTATCCTCTAATGAATTGCAAACATTTTCTGCTAATTCATTACTTCCTGGCATTGCATATTCTGACACCCTTACTCCACCTCCAACAGAAACAACTAATTCATCGACTATAGGCGGTAATTCCACACCACTCACAGCCAATGCAGATGCATATATAGAATGAGTGTGCACTACCGCTTTTATATGAGAGCTATGCTTATATAAAGCCAAATGCATAGGTGTTTCTGTAGACAAAGTCAATTGCCCTTCCAAAATATCTCCATGGAGATTTACGACCATAAGATCACTTATTTGTATAGTTGAGTATGGGATTTGAGACGGGGTAATCAATATAGAACCATAAGAGTCTTTCTGTTCCAAACGCATACTAAGGTTGCCACTAGCCCCAGACACAAGTCCAAGAGAATCCACAGCTAAAATGGCTTCCAACAATTCCTGGCGCTCATCGTCCCATTTACCCATATGACTTCAAACCAACTTTAAATTAAGTAAAAGCTTGTAAATTTCATAGTAACAGTGATTTATATAATAATATAATGCGAGTTGTACCTAAATAAGCAAGTCCATACTAGAGTATGTACGTTAAACTAATCATTCACCGAGTATTTGTACTATAACTTCCCTGGGTCTGGGCATGTCTAATTCGACGAGGAATATACGCTGCCAAGTTCCAACCTGGACTTGTCCATCAACTATAGGTACAGTCTCACTGGTGCCCATCAACAAATGTTGACAATGAGCATGCCCATTTGGACATTCGTCATCATTCATATTGACGGTTCTAATGGTAAAGTCGTTGTGACGGTATTCATCTTCTCTAGAAGCAATCCTATCCAAGAACTTCTCCATATCCTCTATCAACAAAGGTTCGTTCTCGTTGATTTTTATGGCTGCGGTCGTATGCTTAGAATATACAAGAGCCATACCATTCTGTACCTTGGATTCCTCTACGAACCTACAAACATACTCCGTAATATCTATAAATTCCGGGGCCTTTTTGGTATTTGTGCTGATACAGTTAGTGACTATCTTCATGTCAAATTATGGGGCTTTCCTTTTTATGTACAACGGTATTTAGACTAGGCAGTAATGATTAACATATTAGGATATTAACCAACACATTATACAGCTAAATATATTAACAGCAAGTACTATGGCTTAAAATATTCCAAAATATAGGAAATATTACAATTTGATTGAATGATATAATGCCATCATATGACCTCATCAATACTCGGCCCTCTGAATGGGCCACAAAAACAAGCTGTCGAAAATACAGAGGGTCCACTATTAATACTTGCTGGGCCCGGTAGCGGAAAAACCAGAGTCATCACATCTAGAATAGCATACCTAATATCTGAAAAAGGTATCCCCCCATCCAGAATATTAGCAGTCACCTTTACTAATAAAGCGGCACGTGAAATGAGAGAAAGATTGGATATGCTTATAGGTAATCTTTCTCAATATGTTAATGCTCGTACTTTTCACGCATTCTGTGCATCTGTATTACGCCGAGACGGTGATAAAATAGGACTAGACAGATCATTCACTATATATGACCGAGATGACCAGGTGAATTTAATCAAACAGGTCATGGAAATTGAACAATTAGATCCCCGTAGATTTACTCCCAACAATATATTGAACGCAATATCCACTGCGAAAAGCCAACTTATAGATCCGCAAATGTTCCTACAGCAATCATCGACTTACATACAGAATGTGATCCAAGCGTCATATCAAAGATATCAAGAGCTGTTGAATCGCAACAAATCAGTTGACTTCGATGATCTCTTAATGTTAACCGGGAAATTATTCTCTGATGATCCAGATACGCTTAATTGGTATCAAAACCATTATACATACATTCTGATAGATGAATTCCAAGACACAAACACTTCTCAATACGCATTGACAAAACAATTGTCTGGCAAGCATAAGAATATTTGCGTTGTAGGTGACCCAGATCAATCAATATACTCGTGGAGAAATGCAGATATAAGAAATATACTCTCTTTTCAACAAGACTTTCCCGGAACAAAATTGATAAAGCTGGAAGAAAACTACAGATCTACAAAGAACATATTGGACGCTGCCTACAAAGTAATATCTACAAATACTAATAGGATAGAACGTGGTTTGCACACTAACAACGATCTCGGAACTCCAATAATTATTGAAGAAGCATATAACCCAGATGAAGAAGCTCAAATGTTACTCAAAGAGATCCAACGATTGAAGGAACTGCATAATTACGATTTAAATGACTTTGCTTTCATGTACAGAGTGAATGCACAATCTAGGGCGGTAGAAGAAGGATGCCTAAGGTATGGTATTCGATACAACCTTATTGGAGGGCTACGTTTCTATCAGAGGAAAGAAGTCAAAGATATAATCGCTTACCTCAGGATTTTAGCAAACCCTAATGACGAGGTAAGCCTACTCAGGATAATAAATATTCCTACTAGAGGCATAGGACAAAGGACCATAGATTCACTAGTACAATTTGCAAGGTCTGAGGGAATACCATTGTATTCTGCTATACAAGCTATAGCAGACCCCAAGTTAGGTGAAGAAATAGGTGACTTCACCTCAAGAACATCTAAGTCTCTCCGGGGTTTCTTAGATATAATCAATAGCCTTGCCAAAACATCTCAAACTACACCTGTTGCCCAAATCATAGATCAAGTTGCAGATATTACTGGATACAGAGCCTATTTATATAAAGACAAAGAACTAGGTAGAGAGAGATGGGAAAACGTTCAAGAACTTCGCTCGACAGCAATGGAATTTGATAAAATGGCCCCAGAAGAAAGCCTAACATCGTTTCTAGAAGGCATAGGCCTCATTTCTGACATTGATAATTTAACTGAAAATGAAGATGCCATAACACTGATAACACTACACCAGGCAAAAGGTCTAGAGTTCCCGGTCGTTTTTATGATAGGTATGGAGGAAGGCCTAATACCACACATCAGATCCATGGAAAACCCTGAGGAAGTAGAGGAAGAACGAAGGCTGGCATATGTTGGAATGACTAGGGCCAAAGAACGCTTGTATATGACAAGATCCTTCAATAGATTCTTCCGTGGAAGTAGCGGGCCAACTCTGCCCTCACGATTCCTATCAGACATACCAGTAGAAATCACTGATCGTATCGTAAAACCAGAGCCTAATAGGATTGCCAGACCGACTATATCAAATATATCGAAGAATAACAGCCAGCCTAGTAATAATAACCTACCTGAACTGAAAACAGGCGACAAGATAAACCATTCCAGGTTCGGAGAAGGAATAATAGTAAGCTTGACAGCCTCTACCGCAGGGGATCAAGAGATAACCATCGCCTTCAAAGGAGATATTGGCATCAAGAAACTGCTATTAGGGTTCGCCCCAATAGAGAAAATAGATTGACTTATACTCTAAATTTAGCTTATCCTCGTATCTGCAGCTTCAGTCCGTAAGTTGATATAGGACAGAATCCAAGAATTTTGTCCACACCGACCTCCAGGGAAGATCTGTATGATTCCTGATCATGTAAATCCCGGGAGACTATAACCTAAATACTAATAATGTTGGAGGTTCTCATACTATGGCAGATTTAATTTACGAAAAGCATCCGGAAGGTCACTATGCAATATTCACTATGAACAGACCAGAACGGCTCAACGCACTTGGGGGTGCTATGGCCAGAGAACTTGACGAGGCTCTTCATGATTTTAGTAACGATGACTCAATGTTTGTCGGTATAGTGACTGGCAATGGAAGAGCTTTCTGCGCAGGAGCAGACCTCAAAGAAATGACCGAGAGAAACACACTTCAGGCCGACGTGAAAGCTAAACTTGAAAAGGGTGAGATTACTTCAGAGGAAGCCGCAAAGCTACTCCCCAGGCCGTCAGGTACTAACAATAGAATAGGACCCTTCTCATCTTGCTCTAAACCAATAATCGCAGCAGTCAACGGGTTAGCCATTGGTGGTGGATGTGAGAGATCCATGGATTGTGATATAAGAATAGCAAGTACTGAAGCATACTTTGGGCTGTATGAGGTACAAAGGGGTATATTGGCTGGGTTTGCAATACACCATGGGGCCCGAGTGATGCCTTTTGGTGAACTATGCTACCTACTATATAGTGCCAAACCACTCAGTGCTCAAGACGCATACAGGATTGGTTTCGTGCATGAAGTAGTTGAACCAGATCAATTATTAGCGAAAGCAGTTGAGATAGCTGAAGATATCGGCAGAAATGCTCCGCTAGCAGTACAAGGAACCAAGGCTGTAATACAATTCTGGCGTCAGTTCGCCATGACTCAATCATTCCAGCTTGGAGACCAAGTTGGGCGCTGGTTATTCAATTCCGAAGATTCCAAAGAAGGTCCAAGGGCGTTCGCGGAAAAACGATTACCTGTGTGGAAAGGCAGATAATAAGAACTGCTTTAAAGAAAAAAGGCAAGGCCGTTGCTTGAGATTGTTACTAATCTATATTCAACCTCTCGCAATGGCCTTGACGAACAAAGAAATCCTCCAATTAAACACTGACAGCTCGAGTATCCAAGAATGAGTGATAGTTTAACTATAGCAAACAAGGTCTTCTCATCTCGCCTAATATTAGGTACAGGTAAATATAGAAATGACCAAGACATGTTGGATGCAGTCGAGGCATCCAATACTGAGATAATAACCGTAGCGTTGAGAAGACTAGACCTAACTAATCCAAATAAAACTACATTGCTTGATAGCATAGATACTAGTAAATATCACATCCTACCTAATACAGCTGGATGCAAAACTCCTGAAGAAGCATTAACTGTCGCCCAATTAGCAAGATCAATGGGCCTACCTGATTGGATAAAGCTTGAGGTTATACCAGATACCAAATATCTACTTCCCGATCCAATAGGTACATTAGATGCTGCAATACTCCTAATCCGTAATGGTTTTACTGTCTTGCCTTACATCAACGCAGATCCAGTCTTAGCGCTAAAATTAGAAGAGATAGGTTGTGCTACTGTAATGCCCTTAGGCTCTGCTATAGGCTCTGGTCAGGGCATCCATACATCTGAACAGATAGAAATTATTATCGAACAGGCGTCTATACCTGTGATTGTAGATGCAGGACTTGGAGTGCCATCAGATGCTTCCCAAGCTATGGAAATGGGTGCCTCTGCAGTGTTGGTAAATACCGCCATTGCACAAGCAGAAAACCCTTCACTAATGGCTGAAGCTTTCAGGAATGGGGTTAAAGCTGGACGACAATCCTATATGGCTGGTAGGATACCGAGAAACCGTCACGCATCTCCTAGTAGCCCCACAGATAATATAATCGACAGCACTTAGAAAATAATTCATATGATTCCTATGCCATTCCCCACTCTATGTCTTGTAACAAACAGGACATTCAATAGAGAAATGACCCTCGAAGACACCATCGAATATGCAATTGATGGGGGCATAGACATGGTTCAATTACGGGAAAAAGAGTTAACTCGGGATGAACTGTTACGGTCTGCCGACAAATTGAGGTCTATTACCTCAGGTAGGTCAAAATTCTTGGTGAACAGTAATCTAGAGGTTGCGATTAAATCAGGTGCTGACGGCATACACCTCCCACAAAACTCCACTATATCAGTTTCTGATATACGAAGATCCACACCCAATCACTTCCTAATTGGCAAATCGGCTCATGACCAAGCAAGTGCAACTGCAGCAGCCAGAGATGGAGTAGACTATATTATTCTTGGTACAATCTTCCCTACCGATTCTAAGCCAGGAGTAGAAACTGGAGGCACACTTAGGATCAGTGAGATCTCTGCAAACATAGATTGCCCTATACTTGCTATAGGGGGAATTAACGCAGACAACATAAATTCTGTGATATCTGCTGGAGCATACGGAGCAGCAATATCTGGGGCTATCCTGAGTGCGAAAGACCCGAAAAAACAAGCTATGCTTCTTAGGGCCAATTGCAATGTTATTATGTAGAAACATATCCTAATGGAGCAACAAATGATTAGTCTCAAAGTAAATGGAAAAATACAAGAGATTCAGGAAGGTAAGACTATATACGAGTTAATCATAGGATATGGATTGACTACTAAGTACCTGGCAGTTGCCCATAACGGTGAGATTATAGACAGTAACCAATTCAATACCATTACGCTTTCTGATGGTGACAATTTAGAAATTGTCCAACCGGTAGGCGGAGGGTAAGCGGGATTGATCCTATATGAAATCAAATAATAGCGCATTGATAATCGGAGGAGGGGTAATTGGTTGTTCAATAGCCTATCATCTCGCACGTGCAAATCTTCAAGTTCAGTTACTGGAAAAAAACTCTATCGCGGGGGCTGCTTCAGGAGTTGCTGGTGGTTTTATAGCACCCCTACAGGAAGATCTGCCTCATGGAGCAACACTAGTTGCTGCACAAGAAAGTCGCTTACTACTTATGGAATCACTCCCAAGGTTATACGAAGACTCTGGCATAGAAGTTGAATATGCATCACCAGGAATCCTACGTTTAGCATATGATAAAGATCAGCTCATCGACTTGCGCGATCGCTTCTCTTGGCAGAAAGACCTCAATATGGATGTAAGATTAGTATCTGGATCAGAAGCCCAAGAACTTGAACCTGGCATAGCAGGTGATGTTATTGGAGGACTTTTCTCACCCAACGAAGGAAATTTAAATAGTAAGAGACTCGTAAGGGCCTTTGCGCAGGCAGCACATAATAAAGGCGCCATATTAACTGAAAATACCAAGGTTACCGGATTAATCCTCGAAGGTCAGTCTATAAAGGGAGTTAATACATCTGTAGGTGAATTCCGTGCTGACTACACAATCATATGCTCCGGTAGCTGGTCAGATGAGTTCCATCAATCGTTAGGCCTAGATATTCCCGTATCCCCGGTTAAAGGACAGATTCTTGCAACCCGTAGTGTGCCAGTCCCTATATCGAGACCAGTTTGGAGTGGGATAACATACCTAATACCTAAGCTGGATGGTTCTATAGTGATTGGGACCACCAGAGAACACGTAGGATTTCAGCCTGAGCCTAACATTGAAGGTATATCCACTATATTATCAAATGCAATAAGAATAGTACCGACTATCAAATCTGCAAGCCTACGTAAAGTATGGGCAGGCCTAAGACCATATACACCAGACCAAACCCCAATAATAGGAAAGATCCCAGGGATAGAAGGTGTATTGCTTGCAACTGGGCATTATAGAAGTGGGATACTCATGAGCACAATAACTGGCAATATAATAAGGGAACTAATTCTTGAAGGTGAGAAAGAATATATGTTGCCATTCAATATATCTAGATTCTCGTCTAATATAGATAAGTAACATTAAAGTAATAACAGATGCCTGTTAAAGTTCTGGGGATTGATTGAGATAGGTGCGCCGTATATAATAACCGACATCTGCGTTAGAAAGGAATTGATAAGATGTCCTATGCCTTCCTAAATGGCGAATTTATGCCTCTAGAAAATGCCAAAGTAGGAGTTATGACTCATGCTCTGCATTATGGAACTGCTATATTCGAGGGCATACGGGGAAACTGGAATCCTGAAGACGAAAAGATGTTCATCTTTCAGCCAGAACAACATTACAAGAGATTCTTACAGGGCTGCAAGATAATGCGTATCGGAGTGCCCTACTCGCCAGAAGAATTAACTGAGATAACTACCGAACTAGTCAGAAAAACTGGATACAAACAAGACATATACATACGTCCCCTAGCATTCAAGGGATCTGAGCGGGTAGCAGTCCTCAAATTACAAGATGTTGATGATTCACTAGTTATATTCGCCATCCCATTCGGTGCATATCTAGATCTAGAAGCTGCCGCTAACTGCTGCACATCGTCCTGGAGAAGGATGTCAGATTATATGATCCCACCGGATGCCAAGATAAGTGGGCTATACGTCAATGGAATACTCGCCAAAACAGAGGCTACTCTTGCTGGATTTGATGAGGCTATACTTCTAACTGAAGAGGGGTACGTGTCTGAAGGCACAGGAGAAAACATTTTCATATTCAACAACGGTAAATTAGTCACTCCAGGAGTTTATGACAATATCCTGAAAGGCATAACCAGAGACACTGTAATTGACTTGGCACGCAATGAATTAGGTATAGAAACTGTAGAACGTCACGTCAGAAGGAGTGAGCTCTACACTGCTGACGAATGCTTCTTAACTGGAACAGCAGCACATCTAACCCCAGTCGGTAAGATAGACAACCATTTAATAGGTTCTGGAGAAATTGGTGAACTAACGAAGAAGCTCCAAAATCTCTACTTCGATGTAATACGAGGGCGTAATCCAAAGTACCTACATCTATGCAAACTCGTCTAGAGGCGTAAAAGCACTACTACAACACTCCTAGGGTCGAAAAAGAAGAGGAGTTATATCCAAAAGATCGACTCCCAGTATCTGAGGTAATATCCTAAGTGAACCTGCATCTAGAATACTTCATACTCATAACCCTGTCTTCTGCGGGAGTCATACAACTCTCAGCTAGCTACGGATCATTAACACAAATACTCATAGCCAAGTCGAAAAAGATATCCATCTATATAGGAGTTATATTAACCTTCTGTCCAATTGTCTGGTTCTTCCATCAAGGCGGTCGAGCTATTCCAGATACTGACGGAGGTGTACCGGGTTTCTCACAATTCCTGCTTTTTGGTGCTGGCAGCATTCTAGCGCTAATCCTAACTTTTGCTATATCTTCTATAACAAATCACAAGAATCATTCATACATTCTAGAAAACAAGCCAGGTCTAATAGGACTTAAGCATAACACTTACCTTCAGCTTATAAACAATTCCTTCGGAGTGGGAAATTGGATATTACAAGCATTGACAAAGAAATCTTCTCATTAATAAATGCACATGTGGGTTCATACAAATGGTTAGATACATTAGTAGGCCTATTGGTAAGTGATTATCTAATCCCGGTCTCCTTTTCCCTGCTATTGTTGAGCATTTGGATTGGCTGGAAGGACGACGTCATGCGCGATAGAAATCAGACTGGAGTCCTTTTATCTATTTTTGGTGTGATTACTGCAAATGCTATAGTGAAGATTATGAACCTAATCTTTTTTAGGCCGAGACCTTTTGATGAATTGGAGGTTAATCTCTTATTCTACATGCCGACCGATTCTTCTTTCCCTTCCAATCCTGCAGCAGTGGCATTCGCGATTGCCACAGGGATTTTTCATATAAATAAGAAATTAGCAATCTCTATGTACCTGCTATCCGCACTATACGGACTTTCAAGAATATATGCCGGGGTATGCTATCCGACGGATGTAATTGCTGGAATGGCTATAGGAATTCTAAGTGTTATTACCATAAGAATATTCTTTTATTATATGAAATGGATACCCTCATTAATTCTAAACCAAGCAAGGAATTTCTACTTGGCTTGAAACGTATATTGCCTATTAAATCTACTACGCCTATACGTTAATAGCCGAAATGTCATCATTAATTATTGCTAGAGGTATGTCTTTAACCATCTTGTATGCGACATCACTTCCTATTATATCTGCAACCAATTTCTCAGCATAAGAAAGTTTAGGAGTTCTGTTTCCTCTATCAGAATGGGCATCTGTAGATAGGACGTGCACCAGGTTCTGCAATATAAAATCTCTGGCACAGTCTCTTACCAAACTACCATGTATACCAGATATACTACCAGAGGAGACTTGAGCAATGCAGCCCTTGTTAACCATATCCCTTAATAAACCTATATCTGATCTTATACTAGCATTTCGCTCTGGATGTACTATTATCGGTGTTATCCCACCAGCAAAAAGGTCAGCTATAATTTCATTCGTGTATACTGGGAAAAATTCAAAGGGCAGTTCGAGTAGCATGAATCTGGTTCCCTCTATTGGCAAAGCTTCAAGACTATTTAACTGTGTAATAATGTCCATTTCAATATGATTTTCCATTCCATATAAGACCTTGAGAGGAATTGATGCAGACTCAAGAATTCTGTTGAACTCGTTTACCCTATTAGGAAGTTCCCTACTCAAATTCTTGCCGCCCAAATCTCGGTTATGTGGAGTAGCCACAACTACACTTATACCATCCTCGATCGCTATCCTAGCCATATTTATAGATTCTTCCATTGTTGACGGACCATCATCTAGGCTTGGCATTATATGACAATGAATATCAATCACTTGATCTACCTATTAAAGTTGCATAGGCTTCTGCCAAATCCTCTGCAACTTTAGACCATTTCATTTGCAAAGATAACTCTATTGCAGACCTACTCATAGCATCATGTATAGATTGGTTGTTTAATATAATTTGCAATTTGTCCGCAAACGGGTCTGGGCATCTCCATGGTACCAAATACCCAGTTTTACTATCCTTAACCGTAGTTGGCAACCCTCCAACTCTAGAAGCTATCACCGGTATTCCACAGGCCATGGCCTCCAATGCTACTAATCCAAAACTTTCATAATAGGATGGTATAACAAGTACATCCGAGGCATTGTAATACAGAGGTAATTCCTGCTGGTCGACTGCTCCAATAAATGATATTGAACTCTCCATTCTAAGAGCCAATATTATTTGTTTCAATCGAATAATTTCCTCATCTGCATCTGGATCTCCTCCAACTATTATCAGGCTAAGTCCTTCGTCTGAATGTATTTGAGTCACTGCTCTTATCAATATCTCAAGTCCTTTAAGGGGCTCTATTCTTCCTACGTATAAAGCTACCCTAGAGGCAGATATACCCAACTTTTCTTTAGCAACATTGCGATCTATTGGGTTGAATAAGTCTGTATCCACTCCACATGGTATGACTTCTACTTTCAGCGGGTCGACATTATGATACCTAGCCATCAACTGTCTTTCATGATCCGTAAATGCCACAACAAGATCCGCCGATTTAATGATATTATTTTCACTTTCGAACCTAACCTCAGGCTCGTGCTCACCGGATCTAGACCGTACCTTTGCGTCCGCGAGCGTGTGGAAAGTAGTTACATGCGGGATATCCCATGACTCAGATAACAATTGCCCTACTCTACCTGACAACCAATAATGGGATTGCACCAAATCATATTCTATATTCTCAGACCTGGCATATGCTATTGTATTACGTGTAAATTGTTCTAAGTGATCGTATATTTGATTCTTAGCAAGGTGAGGATATCCGGCGTTAATATGTATTATACGAACCTTATCTGCAAGATACTCTACCAAGTTGTCACTATCACCATGATACCTAGTATATATATCAACTTGCATGCCAAGTTTGCCAAGTTCTACTGCAACCTTACGCACATATACATTCATGCCACCAGCTTCCTTGCTCCCAAGTTTAGCATTTGGGCACCCATGAACACTGACGAAAGCTACCCTAAGCATGCCTATCACTCTCCACCTAAATCTTAGAAATGCCCAGCCAATGCATACTCGAAGTCAATTAGAAACACATGAAATCTGCGTGCCTATCGTGAAATCCTTATCCGGAATAAATCCCTATCAACTGCTCCAAGGTGGTATTTATATGGTTCGGTCCCTCTTAGCAAGTCGTAGTATACCCTGCCTTCTTCAATGGCTAGCTTTAGACAAATAGCCTTCAACAGGAATCCAGTCCCAAGTGAGGAGTATTCTATACTATATCCACTATTGTACAGAGACCGTTCATTATTGTAATCAAAGCAGATGGTAGCGGCTGTTCTATTACCCCCCACCTTTAAGAAGAATAGTTGCAGATACCCATATTCCGCCATACGACCAGCCATATATCTAAAGAAATTCTGTTTACTATTATCTAAGAATTCAGCCTTTTCATCTCTACTCTCAGCCATAAGGTCAAGAAAGTCGTCCATAGCCTCTAGAACATCCTTAGGATCACTAAATCTCTCAATGCAAACATCTGGTTCTGCTTCTAGCCTTCTAAGCTTACGTCTTAGTTCATGCCTATCCTTCTTACGAAGACTAGCTAGATAAGTATCCCAAGAATCCGGCAATGGAACGCCTACTAACTTATCTTCAGTAGTCTTTTCAAATGTGTATCCATTCCTCTCTGCGATACTCTCCATATGCTGTAGTGTGATGGATTCACCTGGAAGCGATTCCAAAATAATCTCTTCCCATTCTTCCTCAATGATATAGGCTTCTATAGATTTAAAGAATTCATTCTCATTGCCTTTTAGTACAACAAAGTCATGTATATCGCACAAATCTGTAGACCCAAGAAAACTAATTGTATGACCATTCTTAATAAGTGGAGCTATACCTATAGTTTTATCGCCATCGGTTACCTTTATAATCCTAAGGTGCATCTCATCCGACGCTACCCCTTCCCACCATGTCTTCTGCCAATGAGGGGTAACAAACACACTGTTTGTCGAGCTATTAGAAAGTATTAGTTCCCAATCTGACTCACTGCTATTGAAATCTGTTATATCAAAAGATTGCGACAAGAAATATCCTCATAAAGCATAACTTCATTACTTATTCTAGAATTGATCCCAATGCTCTATTCATTGCATCCATATCTAGAGGCAATTGGTGAAGAGGCATATCATTTTGTTCAGACGCCAGATCCGGATCCTTAAGACCAGATCCAGTAATAACGCATACAATCCTTGAGTCACTGAAGTCTATCCCATTGTTATGCATTTTGATTAGGCCTGCCACAGAAGCAGCTGAGGCCGGTTCACCGAAAACCCCTTCTCTTCTCGAAAGCATTTTATAAGCCTCCAAGATTTCTTTGTCTGATACTGAACCTATAGACCCACCTGATTCGTCTCTGGCCTTGATGGCATGTTGCCAGCTTGCAGGATTACCTATTCTAATAGCAGAGGCAATAGTCTTTGGCTCCAAAACCGGTTCCCCAATTACTATAGGTGCGGCTCCTTCTGCTTGAAACCCCATCATCCTAGGCTTAATAGTAGATTTTTCAACCTCATGATATTGGACAAATCCGTTCCAATATGCCGTGATGTTCCCAGCATTCCCTACAGGTATAAACAAATACTCGGGGGCATCCCCTAGGTCATCAACTATCTCGAAAGCAGCACTTTTCTGTCCTTCTAGTCTGTGTGGATTAACGGAATTTACCAACGCAATGGAATTCCTCTCAGAGAAGTTCCTGACCATTTCGAGTGACTGATCAAATGTACCTTCTACAACTACTACTTCAGCTCCATAAGCTAATGCCTGAGCCATCTTACCTTTAGCAACATTCCCGCTTGGAACCAGTACTATAGTTTTTATACCACAATAAGCCCCATATGCAGCGGCTGAAGCACTAGTATTACCAGTGGATGCACATATTATGGCTCTACTCCCACCTTCTATGGCCTTAGCAACAGCCATGACCATGCCGCGGTCTTTGAACGATCCGGTAGGATTGCATCCTTCTAATTTAAAATATAGCTCGCCGCAACCCAGCTGCCTCTCGATGAACTTAGACCTAACCAGTGGAGTGCTGCCTTCCCCCATATCTATCATAGGAGTGTTAGAAGTTATGTCTAGGAATTGTTTGTATCTACTCAGTACACCTTGTCTCAATTTATCATCAAGTATCCAGTTTTATTAGGTAATGCTGGCCAACTCACCTATGTATTATCAGGATATCACAAAGCCCTGTAAACTGATATCAAATAAATAGGATTTATATGAGGCTATGTTGACTCATTCAATCAGCAGATCCAGATTCTATGCGAATTATACTGCCAATAGACTTAACCACATCTAGTTCAGAAATGTCATTCAGTGCATCCTGGACATCCGCCTCCTTAGATGGGTGTGTAGTTATCACTAATTCAGCACTATTTAGGGATGTGTCGGATTCTTTTTGGATTATTGAAGCTATACTTATAGCCTTTGATCCCAGAACGTCTGTAAGCTTTGCCATAACACCAGGCCTATCCTCAACTGTCAACCTAATGTAATACCTTGATACAAGTTCAGCGATAGACCTTATTGAAGATTCTTTACCGTTCCATATATATGATACTGGGTTAGCATTTCTGACTAAGTCTCCTGATACATCAATTATGTCTCCAACTACAGCACTAGCTGTTGCATTACCACCTGCTCCTTGCCCATGGAAAAGTACATGACCTACAAGATCTCCATGAACCTGAATTGCATTGTAGACTCCATTTACCTTAGCAAGAGGAGCCTCCTCAGGTAATAATGAAGGATGCACTCTAATATCTATCTCACTATCTTGTCTCTTTGCTATAGCCATAAGCTTAATCACGTATCCAAGCTCTTTTGCATACTTAAAGTCATTAGCAGTAAGATTCGATATTCCTTCTCTATACACATCCTGCGGAAGTATTTGCGACCTAAACGCCAAACTAGCCATTATAGACAACTTATATACAGCATCTATACCTTCGACATCATTAGTAGGATCGGATTCTGCATACCCCAGAGTCTGTGCTTCATCTAGCGCTTCTGCAAAGGTTGAACCCATATATGTCATATTAGTCAATATATAATTGGTCGTCCCATTTATTATGGATCTTATAGCGTCTACATCATTGGCATTTAGATCCTTACTAAGAGGCCTAATGATTGGTATACCACCACCAACACTGGCCTCAAATAGCAGATGTACGCCATTTATACTGGCGATAGACATTAACTCTTGACCATGTTTCGATATAACTTCTTTGTTAGCAGTAACTACTGACTTCCCATTCTCCATTGCTCTCTTTATATAATCAAAAGCAGGTTGGTCACCACCCATTACCTCTACTACTATGTCTACTGAATCGTCTGAAAGAATACGCTCGTAGTCATCAGTTATTAACGCATTCGAAGAGTAGAGCTCCCTCGGCTTATTCAGATCTTTCACTAGGATGTATGAAACATCTAATTCACTTGCAAATTGATCCTTAAATGCGTTTTTCTTGTAAGTTAACGTTTCGAGTACTCCGTTACCAACTACTCCTAAACCAAGAATTGCTATTTTTATAGATCTAGTTCCCTTGCTCATGTCTAAGAATCAACCCGTATCTCTCTTGGCTTCTCTTATCTGTTTAACTAGCCAATCATACTGCCAGTCGCAATCTCCACCAGCACTCCCACCTCCGAAACACATTTTTATCCTATGATTACTGCGCTCCTCTATAAGCCAGCGCTGTATAGATACTTCTTTCAATCTGTCCCTCATATCTGGGTGAATATCTCTGGCACTATCTTTTCCGTTAAGCTTAAGGAAATAAGTTATCTCACCGAAACTAAGCGGTTCACTAACATCACCAACTTCTAATGAGAACAGAGCCTGATCCAGATGAGGATATGAACCCTCTGGAACCCAACCTATCTCTCCACCTTTAACAGCACTATCCCTGTCAACAGAGTGCTCTTCCGCGAGCAACTCAAAGTCTACCCCGTCACGAATTTGACTGTCTATATCCATAATTTTCTGTGGATCCTCAGCCGATAATACGATCCAGGACACATTAACCTGTTCACCAACCGACGGTACTTCATCACCTAATATTTCCCGCAACTTATCTCTCAGAAGCGAGGTTCTAACTAGCACCCTATGTTCATCCTCAGAAAGGTTCGCTGCATCAAGGTACTGTGTGTAAGTTTCAGAGAACTCGCGATCTAATTGGTCCTCTGGTACAGTTTTCAGCTTTGGGGATCTCCCAATCATTCTAGCTTTAACTTCTTGATCGACCTCTTCAGAACTTACCACTAATCCTCTTTTCTCTGATCCTTGCCTGACTAATTCATTTTCTTCCAACATCTGGATAAGACGAAATGGTTCTGTCGAAAGATCTGGCTGCACACCTAATTCCTGAAGGCCTTTGATGTAACTGGCTATGTAGCCCAAAGTATATTGTTTGTCATCTATTTCTAGAACTACTGATTTAGGCGGATTAATAAAGTTCGACCAGTATCCGTATGCCGGGATTGCTAGTATGAATACGATTGCTATGATCCCAGATAGGATAATAGCCCTCTGTTTGTTTCTTTCCCTTTGCCACTGAGTCCTTTGTCGCCTTTGGCTAGGGGTTATTACTATATTCCCTCTATCTCTAGAAGATGACATATTATTGTAAGTATTAGCCTTGTGCCTGACCAGTAAGTCTCAGGTGTTCCTCAGTGAAAGGCAATAAGGCTATATGTCTAGCCCTCTTTATCGCAGTAGCCAAGACTCTCTGATGCTTAGCACAAGTGCCACTCTTTCTTTTTGGTTCTATTCTAGCTCTGTCAGATATATATCTCCTTAGCCTAGGTAGATCCTTATAATCTATGTAATCTACATGATCCACGCAGAACGAACAGACTCTTCTCTTAGAGAAAAATCTTGGCCTCCCGCGTCTTCTAACTCCTTGCGGTCTATTCCTACTTACCATACTTTACCTTACTCTCGAATATATTTTCCGGATTAATTTGCCCTAGAAAGGCAAATCTTCAATATCCTCAGGATCACCACTTATTCCCATCTCTGACTCAGATCCCTGCCCTGTTGCATTAGCCCGATCCAAGAATAGAACTCTATCAGCTATTATCTCGTTCCTAAATCTATTTTGTCCGTCTTGGCCAGACCACGTATGACTTCGTATCCTGCCCTCCACATATGCCCTTCGTCCCTTAGTAAGAAATTGATTACACTGTTCAGCCAACTGATTCCAAGCAACTACAGTAAACCATTCTGTATCCTGACGCCTCTCACCATCTGCCGCTGTATATCCCCTGCTAGTCGCTAGCCGGAATGAAGTGACCGGATTGCCATTTGGAGTGTAACGCATCTCTGGGTCCGTACCAACATTACCTATAACCATAAATTTATTCAACCCTACCATTATGACTCTCCTTATTGACTGCTGCTACAACCTATTGTTCTTTATCTGTTTCTTCTGTAGAGTCGCTATCCTGTTGGTTAGAGTCCGCCCCACCAGACTCACTTTCTCCTGTTTCTGATCCAATGGAATCCTGACCCGGTTCATCCGTCGATGCCTCTTCATCAGAAGCCTCAGGTTCCGCAGGAGCAGATGCCTCAGGTTCCGCAGGAGCAGATGCCTCAGTTTCCGCAGGAGCAGATGCCTCAGGTTCCGCAGGAGCAGATGCCTCAGGTTCCGCAGGAGCAGATGCCTCAGGTTCCGCAGGAGCAGATGCCTCAGGTGTAGTCGCAGACACGCTCGGTTCAACGCTAGTAACTGGGACCTGTTGAAATTCATCTACTCTGATGACTAAGTGCCTCAAAACATTTTCTGAAACCTCTAATGTTGCTTCGAGCTGTTCTATACTCTCCGGTTCCAGTCTAAGGTTGCTCAGTATATAGTTACCTTCAGTGTAGTCATTTATAGGAAAAGCTAACTTTCTGAGACTTCCCCACTTCTCTTGTCTTTCTACACTCCCACCATTTTCATCCACGTACTTGTTAACTCTGCCCAGTAAGTCTTCGATTCCCTCATCTTCCATATTAGGAAGCAATACCATCATAAGTTCATAATTCCTCAATGCCATCTATTAAGCCTTCCTTATCTCATCTTTGGAGTATATTAAATTTATAAACATGGGGGGTATTATATCATTAGCGATAGATGTGGACAATTAATAATCTCTATCTACAAACCAGGTACTCGGAATTTAGCTGTTATTGTCAGTACTTCTTTTCTTATCTCCGCTTCTTTATCTTCGTCACCTATATTCGCAATCGTTCTGGATATTAAGCTAGCTACATGTTCTGTCTCTGCCTTCTGAAACCCTCTAGTCGTTATGGAGGGAGTTCCAAGCCGTAATCCACTTGCTACGCTTGCCGGGAGGGTATCAAAAGGTATCGCATTCTTATTGACTGTTATGTTAACCCTTCCCAAAGCCTCTTCTGCATCTTTACCCGTCACGCCAATTGGTGTCAGGTCTACGAGAACCATGTGAGTATCAGTTCCACCGGAAACAACCCTAACCCCATTTTGAATTAAAACCTCAGATAAAACCCTAGCATTAGAAACAACTCTCTGTTGATACTCCTTAAAGCTGGAATCCAATGCCTCTTTAAATGCAACAGCTTTGGCAGCAATGGTATGCATCATAGGGCCTCCTTGACTAAACGGAAACACTGCCCTATCAACAGATCTCGATAATTCCTTTGTAGATAATATCAGAGCACCTCTTGGACCTCGTAAAGTTTTATGTGTAGTAGAAGTGACTATCTGTGCATGTGGCAGCGGAGAAGCGTGAACTCCTGCCGCAATCAATCCTGAAATGTGAGCCATATCCACCATTAAAGTAGCACCAACCATATCCGCTATATGCCGAAATCTTTCAAAATCGATCTCTCTGGGATACGCAGTGAACCCAGCTACTATGAGTTTTGGAGAATTCTCCTTTGCCAAACGCTCCACTTCATCGTAATCTATATACTCACTGTCTCGGTTGACACCGTACCCGATGAACTTGTATAACTTCCCTGAAAAATTTACATTACTTCCATGTGTAAGATGACCACCTTGGTCTAACCTCATACCAAGAACAGTATCTCCTGGGTTTAGAACTGCAAAATACGCCGCCATATTTGCCTGAGAACCACTATGAGGTTGAACATTTACATGTTCAGCCCCAAATAATTCTTTCGCCCTATCTATCGCTAGTTGTTCAACGATATCTACATACTCACAACCCCCATAATACCGCCTATTAGGATATCCTTCAGCGTACTTATTCGTTAGATGTGAGCCCTGAGCCTCCATAACTGCTGAGCTAACATAATTCTCAGATGCTATTAAGACTATATTATTGCGCTGCCTCTCGGCCTCTTTACTTAGGGCACTGGCTATCTCGGGATCATTACTGTCTAAAGCATTCATATAATTAAGAGAACTCCTAGAATTTGTTTTCGGTACCAATGATTTGTGGCGCAGACTTAAAAGTTCATAGTTACAAAGAGCACTCTTTTGGAAAAGCGAACCTGGAAAACTCTTTGCTGAATGCTAGCTAACCCACCCCACGATGAGCATAATTATATCTGAATTGTAACAAAATTAGTACCTTGTACTTCCACATATAAGTGCTAATATATTTCCCAACCATAGGGTCATATCTTATTTCTTTCATAAGCAAAAATAGAGATCATAATATCGTCCTATAAATCATTGTGAGGAATGTTTGCACAAGATTCGTTATGACAATAAAAGCGATATTCTTTGATTTCTACAATACACTTTCTAGATTTGACCCTCCGCGTGAAGACTTACAGCTAAACATATGTAGGTCGTTTGGTATAAACATAACAAAACCACAAATTCTCAATGGCTATAAGTTAGCAGATTCGTTCATGGCAAGAGAAATTGGCATAAATCCGCTCAGAAATCGTACTAAACAAGAAGTAATCCAGTTTTTCTCAGAATATCAAAGATTAGTAATACAAGGTTCTGGAATAGATATAAGCATGGAACAAGGTGAATCGATGTTTAGGGCATTGAGAAAATTGCCGTATGATTTCAAGTTATTCGAAGATGCAATACCAACCTTACAAATACTGAGTTCCAAGGGATTAAGACTAGGAATATTATCAAATAATGATGACGACATGAATTCAATATGCGGAAAACTGGGCCTAAACAAATATTTGGATTTCATAATAACTTCTGGGGATGTAGGGTCGGGTAAGCCCAAACCGGAAATATTCAACAAAGCCTTGGAAATTGTAAATGCTAAACCCTGTGAGTCTATCCATGTGGGTGATCAGTATGAGTCAGACATCAAAGGCGCATTAGGCGTTGGTATAAGACCAGTTCTTATAGACCGAGACGATATGTACCCAGAAGGTACTTACAACGAATCTGAGCGTATAGAAAGTTTGCTGCAACTCCAGGATATAATTGACTCTATATACTAGATCTATGTGTTGCTCATGCAGAAACTAAGTCAAGATGAAAATTCTTAATCAAATCAAGTAATGCCAATAACCTGTCTCTCCATTTATTCGCAAGCGGCATCCTGAGATGTATATTCCCTACAACAGCTAAGTCACCAATATACCTCTGCAAAGCCAATCTAGCTCCGCCGATATCTACTATCAACTTAACAACTATCTCCCCATTCTCTACAATGACTGATCCAACTAGAGCATCTTTAGCCTTATGCTTAAGCATAAGAATATAGATGAGGTTATTGACTACATCTGGCACACTACCAAACCTATCTTCCATCTCCGCGGAAAGACTATATATAGAATCAATAGAAGAATTGTGCGACATCCTCTGATAAATGGACAATCTAGTTTGTAGGTCTGACACATACCCTGTAGGAATATACGCATCTATAGGCAGATCTACATGTATATCTCTATATCTTACTCTTGCTCTATCACCAGATTCTATATCCTCATCTCTTAGTTCCTCTACAGCCTGAGACAGGAGCTGAGAATATAAATCATACCCAACTGCGTGAATGTGACCACTCTGTTCTTTTCCCAATAAGCTCCCAGCCCCTCTGATTTCAAGATCTCTCATAGCAATACGAAATCCAGACCCTAATTCTGTAGCTGCGGCAATAGTATTAATTCTTTTTTGAGCACTCTCAGTTATCACCTTGTCCCTAGGGACCATAAAATATGCGTATGCTCTATCGGCACTTCTGCCTATACGCCCTCTAAGCTGATATAATTGTGCCAATCCCATAGTATCTGCCCGATCTACTATCAAGGTGTTGGCATTGGGTATGTCTAAACCGGACTCGATTATTGTAGTACACACTAATACATCAAATTCTTTCCGAGAGAAACCTACCATTACATTATCTAATTCATCTTCCGGCATCCTACCATGACCTGTGCCCACAGCTACACCTGGAACCAAATTCCTTATATGTTCGGATACTCGTTCTATGGATCTAACCCGATTGTGAAGGAAAAAGACTTGTCCTCCTCGATCCAATTCTTTTAGTATGGCTTCCTTAATTATTGTGTCACTGTACTCACAAATATAAGTCTTTATAGATAAACGATCCTCTGGTGGTGTTTCTATAGTACTCATATCCCTGATGCCGGATAAAGCCATATGCAAAGTGCGGGGGATAGGAGTAGCGCTCAAACTAAGCACGTCTACGTCATTCCTAATGATTTTCAACCTTTCCTTTTGCTTTACTCCAAATCTCTGTTCCTCATCCACGATAATCAATCCCAGATTCTTGAATCCAATATCAGCCTGGAGTAATCGGTGTGTACCAATACAAATATCTACTGATCCATCTTTCATACCTGATACTAATTTCCTCTGCTCATCTTCCGATCTAAACCTACTCAAAACATCTATCTTGATCGGAAACGAAGCTAATCTCTCAACGAATGTAGCATAGTGCTGTTGGGCAAGCAGGGTGGTTGGTACCAATAAGGCAACCTGGAATCCATCCATTACTGCTTTGAAAGCCGCCCTAAGCGCAACCTCAGTTTTACCGTAGCCAACGTCTCCACATATTAATCTATCCATAGGTTTCTTTAGTTCCATATCCCTCTTAACGTCCGAAATGCTAAGTATCTGATCGGCTGTTTCCTGATATTGAAAAGAGTCTTCCATTTGGGTTTGCCATGGCGTATCTTCGGAATATGCAATCCCTCCAAATGTTTCCCTAGCCGCATACAATGAGAGCAATTCCTTGGCCAGCTCCTCAGTTGCCTCTTTAGCTCTGTTCTTGGTCCTGTTCCATTCCTGTGTACCTAATCTGGATAACTTTGGCTGTCTATCACTGGTTGAAGAATAGTTACTAATTCTGTCTAATTGCGCAGTAGGCACATATAGCTTATCTCTATCTGCATACTCCAATACTAAGAATTCCGATTGATTCTCACCAGAATACATATGAGTAGTACCAATAAACTTTCCGATACCATGTTCAATATGCACAAGGAACCTACCTATCTCTAATTCTGAGACTATAGGTATATTCTTTAATCTAGAACGTCTTCGTCGCAAAGTCTTTTTCTTATGGCCAAATATTTCCAAATCTGTAAGCAACCTAAGGTAACCGCCCTTAAACGAAAAAGACCAACCTTCTCCCAAAGATCCTCTAAGTACAGATAACTGTGTTCGGCCATCGTTTACGTTAACTAACGAACTAGGTTCATCCTGACTATATTCGTAACCCAATACACCTGACAGTCTCCTAGCATGATTAGAGACAATAACAAAATGATTATTGTCTCTAATGGATAAATCTATATCTTTTGCGAGTTCTGGAAGATTACCCATGTAGTGATTAGTTGTCTCAAAGCCCATATCTAGCAAGCCTGTACCAGAATTTATATCTCTTATAATAGGAGATGTCCCAAATACAAGAAATCTGGCATGGATTTCATCCCTCACAGAATCCCATTCTTGATAAGCGAGTGGTAAATGGCGAGGTATTTCCCCCCTAGTCTCCTTAGATGCTCTGACAGAGGAGATCCTATCGTTTGCCTTAATAGCCTCCTGATCCAGTTCCGATTCTCGATCGAGAATAATAATTGTATCTTTATCTATAAAATCCAATAGACTAGATGAACACATAAACCCCTGATACAGAATCATACCGGCAATATCTCCACCTTCACTTAGTCCCGCTATTTCATGCCTAATACCTTCAGATACTTCATTTGTGCAATTGGAAAAATCTAATGCCTTTGACATATCAGAATATACATTCTCATCAATAAGCGACGGTAAATATTCTCTAGGGGGTAATACAACCACACTATTAGTTGTTCCTATTGAAGTTTGATGATATGGATCAAAAAACCTTATACTCTCGATAGTATCTCCAAAGAATTCTATTCGTACAGGATTCTCGTATCCCGGAGGGAATATATCTAAGATGCCACCACGCCTACTCATACGACCAGGTATCTCAGTCACAGGGTCGAGCGTATATCCTATCTGTAACCAATATGCTAATAGTTCATCCAATCGAGTACTTTGACCAACGGAAACATGAGATCTGGAACTCAGAAAATTCGCCACTGATAGAGTGGACTGGCAAATACCCTGTATAGAGGTGACAATTATGGGTCTCAAATTTGGTAAGTCAGTACTTATTGCTTTATCTAATGTTACTATACGCTCATGAGCTATACTTTCTTCAGAAGTGATCCTCTCAAACTGAATGTTCTCCGCCTCAGGGAACAGTCTGATCCGATCATTATCATTGCCCCAAAATAATAACTCCTCATACATTTTTCTAGCTTTATCTGGAGTAGACGTAACTATTAAAACTGATCTCCCGCTATCTCTGTTGATTCCCGAAATCAGGTACGCTAGTGGAGAATCTGCTATTAGTAGATTAATCTTTTCCTGTTTCCGGTCTATTAATTCCAATAGACCGGAATATCTATCGGAATATGATAGGAAATCTAAGCTATTTCTAAAATAATTCAAACCCACTCCAAACAATTGGAGGTAATCTCCAAATAATTAACGGTATCCACCAATTCTAGCACCAGCCTAGAGCTCCTTCAACGAATCTCCTCTGTGATGACTGCAAGTCTATATTCGAGGTATACTTGCTAGCGTTAGTAGTATATGTGAAACGAAAGGACCATCGGAATATGCCTACAATGTTCGACAGGCTGGAAGCTATAGTAGAACGTTTTCGTGAAATTGATAACCTTCTGGCACAACCAGATATAGCATCGAATCACGAACTAATACAAGAACTGTCTAAGGAAAGATCATCCATAGAATCTATAGTAGCACTATACGACAGATATCAGGATGTCACTAGGCAGAAAATTGATGCCGATACAATCATAAAAGAAAGCGATGATGATGAAATCACAGCAATGGCAGAAGAAGAGCGCTTAAATTTAGTCAGGTCACAGAATGAACTGGAGCAGCATATACTCACCTCATTAATCAGCAAAGACCCTAACGATGAAAAAGATGTAATAGTAGAAATAAGAGCTGGAGCTGGAGGAGAGGAAGCTGCACTTTTTGCAGAAGATCTTTACAGAATGTATGCGAGGTATGCCCAGAACAAATCTTGGTCAGTAGATATTATAGATGGTAATACAACGGGGATAGGTGGTTTTAAAGAAATTGTATTCGAGGTTAGAGGCATTGGTGCATTTAGCAGGCTTAAACATGAGAGCGGTGTACATAGAGTCCAAAGGATACCTGCAACGGAAACCGGAGGTAGGATACATACTTCTACAGCTACAGTTGCTGTATTGCCTGAAGCCGAAGAAGTAGACATAGAAGTGGACCCCAATGACCTAAGAATAGACATATTCCATTCAGGTGGACATGGAGGCCAAAATGTGCAAAAAGTTGCTACTGCAGTACGCATAACTCATATACCTTCGGGCATAGTGGCGACATGTCAAGATGAAAGATCTCAGCTTAAGAATAAACAGAGAGCAATGGGCGTACTCAGAGCGAGACTGTTAGATGTAGAGACTACTAAGAAACAGGCCGAACTAGCGGCAGACCGCAGATCACAAGTTGGTACGGGTGATCGATCTGAAAAAGTTAGAACCTATAATTACCCACAAAACCGAGTTACAGATCATAGAATCTCAGTGACTAGTCACAATCTTGATAGAATATTAGCTGGAGAGATTGACGACTTCATAGACAATCTATCAGCTCAAGAACAGGCAAAAAAACTCCAAGATGCATTGAAATGAGTGTAGCCCATTCAGTCCGTAATATCCTCAGAAAGATTTCTACGGAATTGATAAATTGTGGCATAGAAGAGTCCCGCCTTGAATCCGAGCTTATATTAATGGAGTGCCTTGAGGTGAGTAGATCGAAGCTCTACACTATGCAAGAATATGAACTCAGTGAATCGCATATGTCCTCAGCCAATGAGTATCTTCACCGCAGACTCCATAGGGAACCCTGGCCTTATATATCCGGGCACAAAGAATTCTACGGTTTAGATATAATGGTAGAATCTGGAGTTTTCATACCAAGACCAGAAACTGAGTTAATAGTAGATACATGTTTAAACATAATCAAATCTATGTCTCCAAATCATCAAATCAAAATAGTCGATGCATGCACAGGTAGTGGTGCTGTAGCTATAGCAATCGGTAAACAAGTGTCTAGTGCCCAAATATATGCAACCGAAATATCAGATTCCGCTCTCAAAATGGCAAAACGCAATTTGTATTCACATGGACTAGAAGGCCGTATAGAAATACTAAAAGGTAGTCTCTTAGAACCAATAGAATCAGATATTGACATCCTAGTGAGCAACCCACCATATATTCCAAGCCAAGATATAGAGAATTTGCAACCAGAAGTATTACACGAACCACTAGCAGCTCTAGACGGGGGAACTGACGGATTGGAAATCATCAATGAACTGATGGTACAAGCTTCTAATAAAATGTCCCGCCCAGGTACTATATTAATAGAATTCTATCCAGAACAGAGCACCGCATTGAAAACTTTGGCAGACCAATTATTATCTCCCTGCGAATCATACATCATAAATGACCTCTACGGTGA
>Ga0310344_10000445_pt1 | contig 32603 bp, 37 predicted proteins | sample HC15DNA20200_MG_FD_203801 | JGI IMG/M metagenome (GOLD analysis project Ga0310344, IMG submission 203801) | Marine microbial communities from station ALOHA, North Pacific Subtropical Gyre - HC15-DNA-20-200_MG | ecosystem: Environmental > Aquatic > Marine > Oceanic | place: Pacific Ocean: North...
TTATTAGACATTGATACTCTAAACCAAAAATCGGCTCAAGGTGAGTTTGAAGTATCCGCCGTAAGCATTCATTCATTTCCAAAAATTTCTCATAATTATTCATTGACCAATTGCGGTGCTTCCATGGGTGAGGGATACGGCCCAATTCTGATTTCCAGTAGTGAATCCAACATCGACGAGGCTAAGCAATCAGTCATTGCGATTCCTGGTCTTGGGACTAGTGCTTATCTGGCACTCCGTCTAGCTTTGGGCGATGTTCAGACTGCTGTTGTTCCATTTGATGATATCATTCCGTCCCTACAGCGCGGTGACTATGATTTCGGAGTAATTATTCACGAGGGTCAATTAACATGGAAGGGCGATGGAATGTATAACATCCTAGATTTCGGAGAATGGTGGCAAGACAGAACTGATGGACTGCCCTTGCCACTTGGAGGTAATATCGTACGTAAAGATCTAGGGTATGAATTATGCAGTATGATTGCAGAAGATATTCGACGTAGTATCGAATTTGCACTAGAGAACCCTGATTCAGCACTAGAATTTGCTAAGCAATGGGGGCGAGGAATAGATGATGATACCAATCGAAGATTCGTAGGTATGTACGTCAACCCTAGGACAATTGATTATGGCCCTGATGGTAGAGAAGCTGTTAGGAGGTTTCTGACAGAAGGGCAGGAGATCGGTCTCGTCGATGAAAAATTCGACATCCAAAGCATGGAATTCATAGGTGAATGAATGTCAGATAAGCCCGAAGTTAGTGAATTTGGTTCTGTTGACCCAGCGCCAGCCTCAGATAGTGGGAAAATCGCAGAATTGAGAAGTACAATTTGTAATGAAAATGAAAGAATGTTCTTGAGAATGAGGGCTTTATTTGCACTAAGGAATCAAGGTGGTCCTGAAGCCCTTGATGCATTAGCCGCAGCATTTTCATCTCAATCTGCTCTTCTTAAGCACGAAATTGCGTATGTGATGGGGCAAATGCAAGACTCGTATGCTGTGCCCTGTCTTATTGATCGCTTGAGTGACCATCATGAAGATCTGATGGTTAGACATGAAGCTGCCGAAGCTTTAGGTGCAATAGGCGATAGAACTGCTATCGATACGTTGATGCAGTTTAGAGATGATCCCGAGCCAGTAATTTCTGAGTCTTGTGAGGTAGCGATAGATTTGCTGGAATGGGTAGAGAGTAAGAAGTTGAATTATGGAAACTAGTCGAATTTTGCCCAAATTGCTCCTTCACTAACTCCGCAAACGAGATCAAGGTACAAATCGAGACCCTTTACTGCTTCGGGATCTAATCGGTTCCAAACCTCTGTTGAGTAATAGTTGTCTAATCTAGTCTCAGATAGTCCAGTAGATGATGATGCTTGCTTAATCACTTGAACCCTCCATGATTCATCATTGTAGAATTTGTCTAGTTGTTCAATCATATCTGAATAGGCCTCAGATAAAGAAATCATATCAGTATCTTTTCTAGCTGCAAATACACCAAAAACCATTGGTAGTCCTGTAAGATTATTCCATTCTGCACCCAAATCCATTACTATAAGTTTAGGATTTGATTTGGACTCGATTAGGGCCCTATCACCTATGATTAAGGCACCATCACACTCTTCGAGCATTTGGCCTAAATCAGGCGCCATCTCAACTCTTTTGGGGTCTAGGCCCTTTTCATTTAGGATCCAATCTAGTAACTGTCTTGATGAAGAAGAATCTGTGGGAACCGCGATATCACGCATATTTTCCAACGGCCTATTGCCAAAGATTAGTACGGAACCTGTACTCGCTCTACTCACTATTGCTAGATCAGGCAGTAACATTAGTTCGTCTTTGTTTTTGGCATAATCTGCAGTTGGAATTGGAGCGGCTATACAGTCTCTCCTAAGTACGTGACCACACAGCCAAGAGGGTGGGGCTGAGAAAACTTTCCAGCGTTCAGATAAGCCATAGAAAACAGGATCGCAGTTGCTGAAAGAAACCCGACCAAGAACATCTGTCCAACCCATAATTTCACCAACTATTTACTGGGAGATTTATTCTTATTCCATTAATATCAGATTCAACCTCGATGAATTGATCATAAGTCGAATTTCGTCTAATCGGTGTTGAGTTCGCTGATATAATCAATCTGACTAACTCCGCCTCAGTAGTATCAAGTCTAGTCGTGCTACCAGCATCGTGCATGATTTCCTCATGGCCTACGGTTCCATCGATATCATCGGCACCAGCATTTAGACAGATAGCAGAGAGATGATCGCCCAAATTCATTCTATACGCCTTGATATGGGGAATATTGTCCAGCATGAGTCGAGATACTGCAATCATCCTTACTACTTCACTGGAAGTTGCTAATTGAGCCTCTGGGAGGCGAGAATAATCTGGCAAGTAGGGATATGGTACAAAGCATTGGAAACCTCCAGTTTCGTCTTGTTGATTACGCAAGCGAATCAAATGTTGAATGCGTTCTTCGGTGGATTCGACAGTGCCAAAGAGCATTGTGCAATTGGTAGGGATGCTAAGTTTGTGAGCTGTTGCATGAACTTCTAGATACTCATTAGAAGACTCCTTGCCACGACAAATCCTATCTCTCACAGAATCAACTAGAATTTCGGCTCCTCCACCCGGTATGGAATCAAGTCCTGATTCATTTAGAATCTCTAATGTCTTGGCAATAGAAATGCCAGATCTTTTTGAAATGTGTATTATCTCTATCGCTGTTAGTGACTTGATATGTATATGTGGAAATTCATTCTTGATAGTAGAATATACCTTAGCATAATGCTCGACTTTCCAATCGGGATGTAAACCGCCTACAGAATGAACTTCATCAATTTCAGAAGCTACAGGTGAGATTCTTTCAATGTATTCATTCGGCATCATCTCGTAAGCATCATCGTTTTTGGGTCCTGTACGGAATGCGCAGAATCTACATGCGAGTGTACAGATATTTGTGGTATTGATATGCAGATTTCGATTGTAGAATACATTGTCAGAATGTCTAGCTAGTTTGACCATGTTTGCTAGCGAAGTGACACTAACAAGAGATGGTTCAAGCATCAATTGGATCCCGTCATTTTTGGAAAGTCTACCAGTCTCGATTAACTTGTCAAGACATGATTTGATGAATTGATTTGAGGAAACAGAAATTGGAATATCAATTCTAGATAGGCGTTGCCTCCAATCATCAACTGACATCCTTTCCTCCCACATATTACCTGGTACGCGCCATGCAATTTTAATTCAACTATGACTATTCTTGAATGTATGTTCATGCCGGAAACCATCAATAGCCAAACTACCTGTTTGGTATCATGCGCAATGGGGGGATGAGTCTAGATTTGCAAGCGCTGCATGATTTGGCCCGGCGATGTAGAGTGAATATTGTCAGAATGACGCATGCAGCTAATTCAGGTCACCCAGGCGGTTCATTGTCTGCAATAGATTTGCTCGCCGCGTTGTATGGAACTAGGATGAAAATTGATCCCAATGATCCGAATTGGTACGATAGGGACCGATTCATCATGAGTAAGGGGCATGCTAGTCCCGCTGTATATTCTATATTACATGAGATTGGATATCTTAGCGAAAGTGACTTGATGTCATTTCGAGAACTGGGCTCGGTTTGCCAGGGCCATGTCGACATGAAGTGGACTGATGGTGTAGATTTCTCTGCCGGTAGTCTCGGAATGGGGCTATCATTTGGCCTAGGTTGTGCCCTCGCCGCTAGAATGGATGACAGTGAGAGAAATGTATGGGTCATGCTAGGTGATGGGGAGATTCAGGAAGGAGAGGTTTGGGAAGCCTTCATGGCTGCCGATTTTCATGCTCTTGGCAATTTGAATGTAATTATTGATAGGAATAGAATTCAGAATGATGATTTCGTCCACCTACAGATGGAAGTAGGAGATGTGGCTGCTAAATTATCTTCTTTTGGTTGGTCTGTCAAAGAGATTGATGGACATTCAATGAAAGAAATTGTTGATGCTTTACAATGGGCTGAAACACATAATTCCGGGCCTGCTGCTATTGTAGCAAATACTGTCAAAGGAAAGGGAGTATCATTCATGGAAAATAATCCGTCATTTCATGGTAAAGCACCAAATGATGAGGAATTAGCATTAGCATTGGAGGAGTTAGGATGAGTGCCCCTTCATCAGGTGGTGCATCCAGAGATGGATATGGCAAGGGTCTACTCCGAATAGCATCGGATCCAAGAGTCGTAGTACTAGAAGCGGATTTAGGCAAATCCACCAAATCATGCCATTTTAGAACAGAATTTCCCGATAGGACATTCTCAATGGGAATTGCGGAACAAAATATGATGCTGGTTGCTGCCGGTATGGCATCCTCTGGTAAGATACCATTTGCCAGTACCTTTGCTATTTTCACTGAGCGAGCATTTGAACAAGTTAGGAATGGTATAGCTAGGCCTGAAATCACTGTCCATATCTGTGGCAGCCACGGAGGAATTCACACTGGTACCGATGGTAGCAGTGCTCAATCAATTGAAGACTTAGCCATCTACCGAACTATACCCGGAATGGCAGTAATTACTCCATCTGACGATTTGTCTGCTGAAGAATTGACCGTACAATTGGTTAATCATGATGGGGCCACATACATGAGGACGGCTAGAAACAAAACTCCACGCATATACAATGAAGAATCTGTAGCCCAATTAAGGATAGGAAAGGGATCGCTGATTAAGGAAGGTGAAGATGTATGTATCATTTCATGCGGAGTTATGGTAATTGAAGCACTGAATGCTGCCGAAATACTTGCTGCTGAAGGAATTAGTGCTTCAGTCGTAGATATGCATACTTTGAAGCCTTTAGATTCTGAATTAATAGGGCAACAGATTGAATCTTGTGGATGTTTAGTTACCGCAGAAGATCACTCTGTCATTGGGGGATTAGGTGGGGCAGTGTCAGAATACCTGGCGACTAATGTATCTGCTCCGCTAGAAATGGTTGGAGTCAGAGATACATTCGGACAAAGCGGCTCTTCATCAGACCTTATGCGTACTATGGGATTGACAGTTGATGATATCGTGCAGGCCGCACTCCGCTCAATATCTAGGAAATAGCCTCTAGAATATTTTCTTAGCGTTTGATTCATGAATGATATGCATCGGCACACAACCGTGAATGACGCGGATAAGGTCAAGGGATTACTCGATGGGACTGTTGAGCCTTCCGAGTTAGAAGAAGATCCTGAGTTGTATTCGCTCGCAGAGAGGATCTATGGCAGAGAAGCATTGGATGAGATGGGTATAGCCGCTCCTGTTGTCCCTACTGCAAGTTTTGAAGATCCTGACTACGTTAATGGAAATAATCTCGAAGTAGAGTTACCAGATGAGCCTGAAATCACTGAAACTGTTGTAATGCCTGACAAAAGAAGTTCGAGGTTTCCATTCTTAGTAGGTCTTCTGGGGCTAGCAATAGTGAGTTTCAATTTACTAGTCGGAATAGGCTCGATCATTGACCTTTGCGAAGACCCGCCGAAAGAATTACCTCTAGAATTCAACACTCAATCGAACCAGCAAGGAGATGTTCTTCATGTCACATGGACTGCTACTAATCTAGAGGAAACGGCACAATATTCTGTAGAATGGACTATTTCTGAGAATGGCTCTCATACAATTGTCGATTCAAATTGGTTTAATTGGTCCTCTCAAAGCACTTACATTCACTCTGAAAGTAGAACTATTCAGCAATCACCTTGGTGTTACATTTCTACATTATATGAGAATCAGACAGCTATTGACAGTTCTAATGCTTGTGAAGATGAAATGACAATTGAAACTATGTCCACCATTGAAGATTCATCTAATTGTGAAGAGAATCCTCGCCTAGTATGGAGTAGAATTGCAGAATATGAGGAATTAGGCTCATGGGCTCCATCTGGCTCTGGAGATTTGTTAGATGGTGCACTATTGATGCTATTTGGAATATTTTCGATAACTGGACTGAGACGAAAGTCTGGATGATCAATACATCCTAGCGATATGTTGTCTACGAGTTGTAGCTTTACCAGTTACAGCGCACGGAATCGGTTCAGGGAATGGAATATCTGACTCACCCAACAAAGTTAGTCCTGTAGACTTCTCAAGGATTTCTGCATCAGAGTCGGAACCATCAAACGCCAATTCATATACAAATCCGTGCTCAATTGGTTCATTAACAGTCAGAGTACCATCATCATCTGTAAAGAATCCTGGGAATGTATGTACCAATCCATTAGCAATGGATTGTGCATTAGAACGCAAAGTGGAAGCCACGGAGTCGAGTAGTTTCCGTGCGGAATTGTTGAAACCATCCAACGGGAATTGTTCTTTTCCTCCGGTTCTAATCGAGACTAAGCATGAACTAGATGCCAAATCTCTTGGCCCGATCTCAACCCTCAGAGGGACTCCCTTGATCTCCCAGTCAAAGTGCTTAGCACCAGGCCTCAAGTCACGTTCATCAACATGTACTCTGAATCCTGCAGTCTTCAACTCATCACTCAAAGTATGAACCGCCTTCATGACATTATGATCTACGTGCTGAGCAATTGGCATTATTACAATTTGAATTGGGGCAACCGCAGGAGGCATGATTAGGCCATTGTCATCACCATGCATTCCAACAACTGCACCTAAGAGTCTCTCTGACATTCCAAATGTGGTCTGATGGCATGGTTTGGTTGAGCCATCTGAGTCTTCGTAAGTCAAGTCAAATGCCCCGGCCCACTGATCCTTGTAGTGGTGATATGTAGCTACTTGTAATGTTCTTCCATTCGGCATAATGACGTCGGCGGCCTTAGTGTACCAAGCCCCTGGAAAAGTGTCCCATACCGGCCTCTTTGACACTAGGCTAGGTAGGCATAGGTCATGCATTATGGATTGAACCATCTCTGCATCTTCTTCTATTTGGGCATCTGCTCCTTCCTTATTCGCGTGTACTGTATGAGCCTCAAAGAAATGAATTTCTCTGACCCGTATGAAAGAGCGTGTCTGCTTAGTCTCATATCGGAATGTGTTGACAATTTGGAATGTCTTCAATGGGAGATCGGCATGGCTTCGCACCCATAAAGCGAACATTGTGTACATCGGTGTTTCAGATGTTGGCCTCAAGAACATGGGTATTTCCAGTTCATTCTCACCACCCTTAGTTACCCAGTATACTTCTTTCTTGAATCCCGATTCTTCATCCTCAATCCTGAGCTCAGAAGGATCCACTCCCGCAGCTCTGGCGGCCTTTAGTCTAGAAACGAGTCTGTTCTCTTTTTCGAGTAGATCCTCTGGAACTAATAATGGGAATCGGTGCTCTTCATGACCCGTTCGTGCCATTTCCCTTCGGGCAAGCCCATCAATCAGGTTCATCGACTTGAGTCCGTATGGTTTCCAGACGTCCATACCCTTTATTGGGTACCTCTTGTCAACTAAGTCAGCAATCTCAACTATGGCTGGATACCACGCATTGAAATCTGACTTGTTGGGTATACCCCGCTTAGCCTTCTTGGGACCGCTCACGAATGGTGGCGAAGGTAGAGTGTGCTTCAATGTAATGCCAATGTCTAGTCGCGAATGTGCAATAGCGACTCAATGGTGCGGCACAATTCGGCATCGTCTAGCATTTCCAGAACTTCTCCACTAGGGAGAACAACTCTACCCCTAGGTGTATTAGGGTCGTGAACCTCATCCTTCAGATTCGCAACACATGCATCTGTACCTAGACGATTTATCTGAGCAGATGCTCTATTGAGAAGCTCTTCAACAGAAACGTCTACTTCTAGTTTGAATCCTATTCGGACACAGTCTTTGGATAAATGGGATATCTCATCAATATGCTTTGGACCTGGCGCTAATTGAAGTCTCCAATCTGAATCTCCGCTGGGCTTCTTACCAGAGATAGGATCGGTATAGTAATCGAGTACAGCAGCAGCGTGGATCCAAGCATCCGGTTTGCCCCCACTACTATCATCTATCCAAATGGCCATGCCTGATGCTACATCTAAACAGGCAGAAAGCATGGCTGCAGGAGTACCTGCACGAATTACTGAAGGTAAAACGAAGTTAGAAGATGAAGAGGTTACTCCTGCAATGCATACCACATCATGGCCCATTCTATACAAGTGCTCGGCTATTCTCCATCCGGTTGCCCCAGATGATGCATTCTGGATGGCTCTAACTGAGTCAATAGGCGCACGGTTTGCACCGAGAGTGATTGCAACCTTCTTCCTGTTAGGAAGATGTTTGTTAATGCAACGACCCAGATTAGCAGCAATTTGAATGTGATTGGGCTGCTTCATGCGGCCCTCCGAAAATTCATCCAATACGATATCAGAACCTTCATCCCTTAGTGAGTCGAGTAGTTCGGTTGTTACAGGGTCATCAAATAAGTCGGAATGCATAGATGGGGCAAAAAGCATGGGTGTCCCGTTACCTCTAGCTGCCGATAAAGCCATCAAAGCAGGAGAGTCCATTACACCATGGATATGCTTTGAGATGGTGTTCCGGGTTGCTGGAGCCACTAAAACACCGTCAAATCGAGATAATTGAGACATTTCAGAGTCCCATTCAGTGATAATGGGGGAAGAGGATGCCCATGATAGGGCCAAAGGTGTGATGACTTTGTGAGCATCTTTAGTCATGATGATGTTAAGATTCGCACCATGACGTCGGATCTCCCTAGATAGTTTCACAGATTCAACTGCTGCAATGCCACCAGATACTACCAACAGGACATTTCGTCCAGCTAGTGAATCACCTTGAGTATCAACCCCCAGGTCGGACGACACGGCATTGCGACTACCTCGCTATTCATGAGTTCGTCGCAAGATGAAAATTCTTCTGCTAGACCCTAATCCGGGGCCATGAGCAGGGATCCGATGAGCAGATTGCATGGGCATATTATTCGATTTTCACTTATTGATAGCATTCTCGTACTGTTATTATTGATGACTGGATTTAATGGGGCAGGCAGTACTGTTACTCTGTTCGCTCTTTTCGCCGTGCTTCTAATCATCCCCCTAAGTGCAGTCTCTATAGTAATGCTACATCGAAAATCTTCCGGGGGCCTAAATGTGGGCATAGCAAACCTCTCGCTAACTGGTTCACTTCTCCTACTAATCGGAATTCTGGGATTGTATTCACATGTCAGTACAGCAGAAGGTAGCTTCTTGCTCCCCATTGCTCTGACTTTACTGGGAGTTTCTAGCCTTAGGAGAGTGGCTACAATGAGAAATGATGCATATACAACATGGTATAATTCTCATTCCACGACTATGGATGCCGAAGAGAATTCTGAGATTCTATCAACTTGCCCAAGATGCGAGAGTATCCTAGCAGTAATTCCATCCAAATTGACTACTGAAGATTTATGTCCAAACTGCGGAAGTAAACTAGTTTCGGCCGACTAGACTTTCTCAAGAGCGATTGCCATACCCATGCCTCCCCCAATGCACATAGTTGCTATGGCTCTAGAGCCACCGGTTCTGTTTAGCAGAGAGGCTGCCTTACCTGTGATCCTAGCACCCGAAGCTCCAAGAGGATGGCCTATTGAAATTGCTCCACCATCGATATTTACTGTGCTTGGATCTAAGTTAAGTTCTGAGATTACGGCAAGACTCTGGGATGAGAAGGCTTCATTGAGTTCTACAACATCTACTGAATTCAAATCCCAACCAGTATTTTCAAGCAACTTCCTAGTCGCAGAAACGGGTCCAATTCCCATCAGTTCAGGTTTACACCCGGTCACTACGCCAGAAACGATGCGAGCTAATGGACTGAGATTATTGGAAGAAGCGAATTCCTCACTACAAACAATCAACGCTGCTGCTCCGTCAGTCAGTGGGGATGATGTTGCTGCAGTAACCGTACCAGAGTCAGAAAATACAGGCCTTAGTCCTGACATCGTTTCCATAGTTGTCTCGGGGCGTATACATCCATCGGATTTTATGATTTTAGATTCTGAACGAATTTCAATCAATTCATCTACAAAATTACCCTGTTCAACAGCGAATACTGACTTCATATGGGAATTAAGAGCGAATTCCTCTTGCTTTTCCCTTGTTATTGCCCATTTCTCTGCAACGTTCTCAGCCGTCTCCCCCATCTCTACATACGCCTGAGGCCAATCTACGCTCAAAGTAGGGTTTGGGCTCCAATTGAAACCTCTGCGCTTAACTCGAGACATTGATTCAACTCCTGTACACATGAAACAGTCACCCCATCCAGACTCGATACTGGATGCAGCTGATAGAACAGCATGCATTGAAGAGCCGCACAGGCGATTGATTGTCACCCCTGGTACCGTATCGGGAAAACCGGAAAGAGCAGTTACCAAACGTCCTAGATTGTATCCTTGTTCCGCTTCTGGATATGCACATCCAAGTATTAAATCATCAAACTCGGAATTATCGATATTATTCCTGTCCATTAAGCCAGTAATAACTTGGCTTGCTAAGTCATCAGGCCTCACAGAGCGTAATTCACCCTTGTGAGCTCGTTGAAAAGGAGATCTGGCCCAATCAACAATAACTGCGCCCATGACATCACCAGTGAGTTTCCTCACATAACCGTTGACTATGACGAGAGTACCAGATGTTACCGACCGAGAGGTTCTTGAGAGGCTTGCTACTCGACGGTTTGATACAATGATTAGGGAATGTACAAACCATGGTTACTACGCTGATGATGACCTGTGTCCTGCATGCAACTCCGAAGGGCGTTTCATTATGCGAACTGGGGAGAGAGATAGTCTAGCTAGGCGGTTGGCACTAGTCTTGAGGCATGCACCTGAGAAGTTCGATCTAGAAATGGATATCAACGGTTGGATCGACCTCAAGGACATCATTAAGCAGTTCAAAGGTTCAAACAAGAGGAGGTATCACTGGCTCCGACCACATCACTTCCGTGCTATTTCTGAAACTGACCCGAAGGGAAGGTACGAAGTTCGTGGAAATATGATTAGAGCAACGTATGGCCATACGGTAGAAATTGAGCTCGATCTTCCTACCGATAACATCCCAGAATCTCTCTTCTTCCCCTGTGCGCCTGATGAGGCAGAGAATCTTCTTGAAGTTGGACTCAGGCCTAGCGGAAGAGCACATGTTCACCTATCTGCAAATATTAGATCCGCGGCCGAAGCAGGGCATGTTCATCATAAACTACCATCTTTGCTAGAGGTCGATACAGCTCGAATGGTTGCTTCGGGCGACACCATTTGGCATGCAGGCGTCACGGTGTACCTAGCCGATGATGTTGCAGCTGAATATCTGTCTGTGATTCCAAATGACCATCCTGAATATGAGTTGGCTAGAGTCCACTGGGACGAAGAAGAGTAATCAGCGATATTTGCCACAAGCTGGGCAGAAATCGAGATCGCCACTTACTGGTTCTTGGCAACCTGCGCAGAGTGATGAATCGGGAGCCTCGGTCTTTTCTAGGTCTGTGTTATCAATAACTCTGACAGGGGAAGTCATTTCTGAGAATGGTGAAGGTACTGATTCAGACTGTTCATCAATTATCTGGCGGTATTGGATGACCAATTGAATAGCAGATTCGATCTGAATCTTCACTCTATCTCGTTCAGAAGGGTCATCTATATTATCCGACATTGCCAATTGAGCCTGTAGCCATCTTTGGAACTGCTCAATATCTGAGACCCCGCTCATAGTAGTCTCATGCATCCATCAGTCATGAATCTACGGTATATGCTAAGTCGTATACCCCATGGCCAAATCATGGCCCGGGTTATCATCAAGCTTGGTGGTGGTCTGATTACCGACAAAACACAATACAAGGTTGTACTGAGAGATCGTATTGATGCTGTATCAAATGTCATTTCACATATTATCAAAATGGGACACTCTGTGATTATTATTCATGGGGCTGGATCTTTTGGCCATATTGAAGCTAAGAAATGGCATATCAGTGGGGGTTTGAATCTAGACATATCTGAACAGCAATATTCAGCCATAGACACTATCCGTGCAGATATGGATGAGTTGAATGCGATACTAATTGAATCGTTAGCCGGAGCTGGTATTCAATGCGAAACTCTACCTCCGAGAGAATGGGTGAATGGAGTCGGTACTGAATTCTCAGGAGACGTTAATGTTTTCAAGCGCAGTCCGGAATCTAACGTTCCGGTTAGTTTCGGTGATGTTGTAGATGTACAAGGTGACAGGATGTTTGGAATTCTTTCTGGTGATCATCTAATGGTTCGATTGGCTAAAGAATTGCCTGATGTTCTGCTTTGCGCATTCCTGCTTGGAGACGCTGAGGGACTTATGAGTGGACCTCCTGGGTCCGAGGGTTCGTTATTGATTGAACGTTGGTCACAATCTCAGGGGTTCTTCGGTGAGCATGATTCCAGTATCGATGTAACTGGTGGAATCTTATTGAAAGCACGGTGTGCGTCCGAAATAGCTGGCTTTGCAGAGCATGTATGGTTCATTGACGGTAGAGTCCCTTCAAGGATGTTAGAGATTCTTTCAGATGGTCAAACCGTCGGTACCAGAATAGTTGTAGACGATTAGTCTCAAATTCCCGTATTGGGTTATATGCAACCGTATTGTCGCACCATCATGGCAGCGGATTCAGACCTCTCTGCTTTGCAGGGTCACGATGACTCACAAGCAGAGATGATGTCGGAGCGTTGTATATTGGTCGACCATGATGGAAATAGTATAGGTTCAGAAACCAAACTCAACTGCCACTTTAGAGAAGGTTTACTACACCGCGCATTTAGTGTGCTAATTTTCGACAGTGAAGGAAGAATGCTAGTTCAGAAGCGTTCTGATGACAAGATTACTTTTCCTTCTGTATGGGCAAATACTTGCTGTAGCCATCCGCTGGATATTCCAGGTGAAAACGGAGATGTGGTAACTGGAGTCGCTAATGCGGCGAAGAGAAAACTGCATCAAGAACTCGGAATCTCTGAGAGTCAATTGTCTGAGATTGAATTCAAGCACCTTGGATCATTCCTATACGAATGCAGATGGGATTCAGATTGGATTGAGCGTGAAGTGGACCATGTCCTAGTAGCCATTGCAGATGGTATTGAAGTTGATCCTAACCCTAATGAGATTTCTTCCACTAAATGGGTAGTTGGTGCCGAGATTGCTGAGATGATGAAAGGGGGCGGATTCTGGGAAGATCAAATTGTTGCACCATGGTTCAGGTTATTGTGGGGCGAATTTTTCGAGGGCCACTATCCAGATATCCATAAAGTACCTGCCAAAGATGGCGTAATACAATTCGGAGAAGTTGACATGGGTGGTAATTCTGTAGTCCCTGGTAAGAACCTGTTAGACGCTATAGCATTCCATAGGGAACATGTCGAGGAAGTAATTATGCAAAGCCTTGCGAAAATGAAGCAAGAGCGTTTACATGGGGCAATGACGCATTTATTCTCGGGCGGAGGAAAGAGATTGAGGGCCACACTTCCTAGACTAGTAGGCGAGGCTGTGGGGGAGGCACATGAGGGGCATTACACACTCGGGGCTTCAATAGAAATTATTCACAATTTTACATTAGTTCATGACGATTTGATGGATCAAGATCCTATCAGAAGAGGATTGGATGCTGTTCACGTTGCATATGATGACTCCACAGCAATCAATGCAGGCGATGCAATGTTAGCCGTAGCATTTGAGATTCTGGCCGAATCAAGAGACATTGATTCTGATAAATTAGCATTTCTTGTCAGAGCGATAGGTGAGATGGTCAGGAATGTCGCAGATGGTCAGCAAGAAGATATTTCCTTTGAATCTAGAGGCGAAGTTAGTGAAGACGAGTATATCGCTATGATTACTGGAAAGACCAGTGTAATGTTCGAAACATGTGCAGGTACTGGATCCATTCTTGCAGGGGCATCTCCTGAAGTCGTTGATAACATGGAAAAATGGGGTCTGAATCTCGGCCTTTGTTTCCAGTTGATGGATGATCTGATTGACATAACTGGGGATACAGTGACCCTCGGAAAACCAGCCGGATCTGATATAGTGCAAGGTAAGAAAACGTTGATTGCCATTCATGCATTGCAATGCGACGAAGATATGCCGGCCTTCAGAATGGCGTTTGGAGCAGGAAATTGTACGGACGAAGAATTGGTGGCTGCAGTCCAAGAATTGCATAATAGTGGCTCTATTCAGTATGCCAAAGACAGAGCTATGCATCATCATTCCCTAGCACACGAGTGCCTAGACAAGTTACCTGACAGTCCAGCTGTCTCGGTACTGAGGGAATTGACTGATTTTCAATTGATACGAATCAACTAGTTTCAGTCCATGTAGTGGGCTTCGCCGGGAATCTCAGGCTTGAGCCCCTTCCTCTCACGAATCTCGGCTGTCACATCACCAAACAGGTTTGGAGGTAAGTGGACATATCCTGCATTCTCAGTATTCCAAACTGCTCTGCCTTGACTGGCAGCCCTAATATCATTTGAGAATCCGAAGGTCTCTGCTACAGGCATAGTTCCAATAACACTAGCAGTACTTCCATCAACCGGCATATCTTCAATGATTCCACGCCGTGTAGTGACCTCCCTAGTGACGCCGCCGATTACATCGTTAGGTGCATCGATACGAATCTTCTGAATTGGCTCGAAGATTACAGACTTTGATCTGATTAGAGCGCCCTTTACTGCATTCCTTACTGCTGGAATAGTTTGGGCGGGTCCACGGTGAATTGCATCTTCGTGGAGTTTTGCATCAACTAATCTTACGAGGACGCCCATTAATGGCTCATCAGCAACTGGGCCCTTGACGCAAACATCGTTGAATCCCTCAATTATGAGTTCTCTCGTCTCGTGCAAATTCTGGATACCCTTGGTGTCATTGACTAACACGTTTGTACCATTAATTGCGTAGATTTTTCTCATCAAGTCCTTATCCATGCCGAATTCGGCGAATTGGTCCCCGACTTGCTTTGCGTCCTTATTTCGAACTGAGCCGTCACCAAAGGCCCCCTCTCGAAGTGCATTTACGACGTCTTCTGGTAGCGGTTCAGTCTCGATGTAAAATCGGTTGTGTCTGTTTGGAGACTTGCCCTCAAATGAACGTCCTTTGTTGTCGGAGGAAATTGATTCACGATAGACTACGATGGGTTCACTGACTGAGACCTTGATATTCTGCTCTTCCTCCAATCTATAGACTGTAATCTCAAGGTGCAACTCTCCCATACCTGCTAGGAGTGCTTCACCAGTCTCATGATTTGTAGAGACAGAAAGTGAAGCATCTGCCTTTGCCAGTCCATTTAGAGCGCCAATGAATTTCGGTAAATCCTTCATGGATTTTGGCTCAACTGCAACAGTAACAACGGGTTCTGAGTAATGCCTGATTGCTTCGAATGGAGTTGCGTCCTCTTCTCTTGTAATAGTAACACCAGCAGCAGCACTTCTAACTCCGGTCAATGCTACAATATTACCCGATGAGACTTCTGGGACCTGAATCCTATCGCCTCCAACCATCATACTGACTTGTTGGACTCTTTCAGATTTGGCAGCTCCTAGTGCCCAGACAGTCTCTCCGTGAGAAATAGTTCCGGAGTAGATTCTACCTACTGCGACCTCTCCTGCATGTGGATCCATCCAAATTTTTGTGATCATCAAAGATAGGGGACCTTTTGCATCGCATTCCATCATGGCAGTTCCAGTTTCTGATTCTAAGTCACCTTGCCAAATATTTGGGATTCTATACTTCTGAGCCACGATAGGTGATGGTAGTTCTTCAACCGCCATATCAAGAAGTACTTCGTGCACTGGAGCCTTCTTAGCGAGTTCTTTCTGTTGTTCATTGTGGCAGAACTCAAAGATTTGAGTGAAATTTACGCCTGACTTCTGCATGTAGGGTAGTGTAATACCCCAATTATGGTATGCAGAACCAAAAGCAACGGTACCGCCTTGTACGCTGACCTGCCAATCCTTGCGATGTTCTTCGGGAGCAAATTGACGAATCAGAGTATTAACTCTAGTAATTTGCTCTTCGAATCTACTCATCATGTCTTCCGGAGTAACCTGAAGTTCGTTGATTAGGCGGTCCACCTTATTGATGAACAGTACTGGCCGCACCTTCTCCTTGAGCGCCTGCCTAACCACCGTCTCGGTCTGAGGCATTGCCCCTTCGACTGCGCAGGTCAGAATGATGCATCCATCAACAGCGCGCATTGCCCTTGTAACGTCTCCACCAAAGTCAACGTGCCCAGGAGTATCGATGAGATTGATCAGGTAGTCATCCCCGCCTACACTGTGCACCATTGAAGCACTGGCTGCATTGATAGTAATTCCACGCGCGCTTTCTTGGTCGTCAAAATCGAGGACTCTGGATTTTCCAGCGAGATCTTCGGACATCATTCCAGCGCCCGCAATCAGGTTATCTGAGAGGGTTGTCTTACCGTGATCGATATGAGCTGCGATGGCTAGATTGCGTATCCTTTCCCTTTGGTGCATTACTTCTGTTGCACGATTGATGTTGTCCTCTTTCCTACCCATTGCTAACACCTGTTGTCGCGGCGACCTGACTACGGTTCATAAATCCGATTGTGAGACAACTGAAACGACTCTCAGTAGTCTTGTTGTGAGTAATTGCCATCATCGAGCAGATGCAGCAATTCTCTCGATCTCCTCTCGCTTGCCTACAGAGAAGGATGTGATATCCCCTTCAGCCGCCTTAGATAACTCTGCCAGAATGCCTTCCGTCAGAGTTCTGCGACTTTTTGCAGTGGCAGAAGTAGAGCCGAGTGCAATATTCCTCAGAGCAATGTCGAGTCTGCGATTCGGAGATGAGTCAACTGCCTTGGGCTGACTAACTGCTCCGACCTTAATTCTGGTAATCTCCTCACAGGGAGCAGCTTCAATGATAGCATCGATGAACTTCTGCAGAGGATTCTCACCAGTCTTCTGAGCGATTCTATCAAGAGCGTTCTCAAAGGCTCTAGCACAATGCTGCTTTTTTCCGGAAAACTTACCGGTTCGCATCATGTTGTTGATGAAACGCTCGACAACGGACAACTTCGACTTGCCGAACCAAGCGTTAGCGTGTCTCCCACCTGAATGAGGAGTTCCTATTGTTGTGAGATTGATGTATGGTGCTAAGCCTGGGTCTGAACAGGTAACTTCAGCGGCATCCCACTTTCCGAAGACCATGGTGCCAATGCCTGCGATAGGCTTCTCTGTCTCGACGCTGGCTTCATCCGACATTGAATCACCTTACTGGCTTCTCCTTGCGGCCTCGGACCATCTCATCCAAGGAAACTCCATTGACCTTAATGACCTTGTAACGAACACCGGGAAGGTCACCGTACGATCTACCCATTCTACCACCTATTCCCTCTACTAGGACCTCATCGTGCTCATCGATGAAGGAAATCGCACCATCTCCAGGTGCGAATGCTGTGAGTTTGTTTCCGGTCCTAATCAGGCTAATCTTAACTGCCTTTCTGATTCCTGAATTAGGTTGCTTAGCCTCGAATCCTACCTTTTCTATTACGATACCTTTGGCTTGCGTACTGCCCTTGAGTGGATCGTGCTTGAGTACTCCACCTTGGCGGCGCTTGATTTCACGGTCTCTGAACTTGCGCTCCTTCCAACGATACCTCTTACGATCATTCTTCATCTTTGATCCGGAGAATAATCCACGACCCAAGTGTACACCTCAGAATGACGCCCCGCCGACCTACCTTCCATATAAGAGCGTGACGGACTCACCGTAGGTGAGCGCATTCAGAGCTCAACCTCGCCAACATTGAAGCAGAAGACGCGTCGGGCCCTAATTATGGCCTTCAGGGACTTGTTGGTGGGAGTTGAAGAAGTTGATGAGCAAATCAGTGTCAACCATGACATGTTGGAGCATTCTAGATCCATAGGACACAAGGCTGTAATGTTCAATCAAATAGAAGGGACTGAGGGGTTACGTTCCGCCCTAAATGTTCTTGCCAGAGACAGATTGTGCTCAATATTCGAAATTACTCCTGGAGAGTTGATTGACATCCTAGCTTGGGCCATGGACAATCCTGAAGAGCCCGTAGTTATTGAGAAGGGAGATGCTCCAGTATTCGAGAATACACAGAAAACTGTCAATCTCACTTCTATTCCTATCCCTTGGCATTACCCTGAAGACAGGGGACGATACCAATCTGCCTCGGTCATAATCGCTCAATATGGAGGCATAAGAAACATGTCATTCCACCGTCAATTCCTACGCGATGCAAATAACTGCGTTTCGCGATTTGTACCTAGGCACCTTAGGACCATGACAGATAATGCTAGAGCCAATGGTGACGAGATAGACATCGCGGTAGTGAATGGGCCCGATGCAACTGTACTACTGGCGGCTGCTATGTCCTTCACTCACGACTTGGATGAATTGACTGTAGCAGCAGCCCTTCATCAGCGACTACATGGTAAGCCGCTCGAGCTGGTGACTCTATCCAACGGAGTCCAAGTGCCTGCAGACTCTGAATATGCAATGGAGGCTAGAATCACCCTCAGAGATGATGATGAAGGACCCTATGTCGACATTACCGGTACTGTAGATGATGTCAGGCAAGAGCCTGTAATTGAGTATCATGCAATTCATCACAGAGATGCAGCAATCTTTCATGCTCTAATTCCCGCTGAAGTAGAGCATAGGACACTTATGGGTCTGCCTAGAGCGCCGACCATCAAATCTGCTGTGAACGAAGTCGTACCCTGCACAGATGTCTACTTGACTGACGGAGGTAGCGGCTGGCTGTCCGCAGTTGTTTCAATAGAGCCTCAGAATGAAGGAGATGGTATCAAAGCGATCCATGCGGCTTTGAATGGGCATCGTTCGATGAAACAAGTCACCATAGTTGACACGGACATAGACTGTTCCAACCCTGTGCGTGTTGAATGGGCATTGATGACTCGTTGGCAACCTGACAGAGATACTGTCATCCTCTCTAATCAAAAGGGATCTAGTTTAGATCCTTCCAGAGGAGATGATGGTTTGACTAGCAAGATTGGGATTGATGCTACCTTGCCACCTGGAGTCGATCGATCCCCATATGAGAGCGTGTTGTGAGGTTTTAGATGGCAACTGACATTGGCGCGAGCCTACAACACCCACGGCGAAGCCTAGGTAATAGACACCGTAGTCAGGCTCGAAAATTCCTCAATATGTCCCAAAATGATTCAGACTACATTGGTTGGGCTGAGCAAAGTGCTAGACAGGCTGTTCTCCACGACTTTACTCATCCTGATAACTGGAGGATACTGGTTGAAACTAAGTTGTTGGCAGGCGATGATTCTGGAATTAGAGCCGTACTTGTCGAGTTGTTTTCTGTACTAGGTAGAGACCCGGATTCATTGGACCAATTGGAAGGAGTTGACATGAGTGAGATGGGTTCTGAGATACTTGAGGCTAGTTTGGGAGCAGATCCTCTAGATCCAGATGCATGGTGGGAAATGACCAATGGTTCTGATGACGGAGTTGATGGATTTTGCAGCAGATTGAGGATTCTTGATTTGAGAGATATTCGGGCAAATGTCCTATTCTCGCGAAGATTAGAGCGTTTGAGAGATTCGGGGTATGAAGATGAGTTTTTGGAATTATCAAAATTGGTTCTGGCCCATAGACCGAATAATCACGAAACTTGGGGGGAATTGGGCCGGATGCATGAGAGAAGAGGCGAGTTTGACAATGCATGGATGTGCTATGATCAAGCACAACTGCACTTTCCTGAAATTCCCGCTAGAGACCGATTCATCGAACGTATGGAATCAAAGATGGATGGAAATACTTCAGCATCCTGGAATACTCCTGCAATTGACTCTAGAGTTGAGTTCTTGAGTAGAATGCAGTCTCTCGCAAGCCATCCCATTTCTTCTGTGCAAGAAACACATGAAGAAGACGCTGGAGTCCTTCCATTGGATGAAGTTGATGTTTTATTGGGAGAAGAAAGGTTGACTGAAGCATTCTTCCTAGCAAGGAGGATGGCTGCAGAAGGAATTGAAGGGGCAATCGAAAAGGTCGAAGAAATCAGGAGTATGTTATGAAAGAAGAGTTTGCTTTGGCTTGGACTACATCGAAAAATTCACCAGATAAGTGCTGGGTAATGGTTCTACATTCTGAGAGAGGATGGGAGTTGCCCGGAGGTGCAATAGGTAAGGGAGAAGAGATTGAGCAAGCTGCGTTACGGGAGTTATTCGAGGAGACTGGCCTATTGGGAACCGCTATAGCAATCGATTCTACATTGGTAGTGGGCGGTCATGTTGTTTGGGTACAAGTAGAAGATGAGCCCGGGCCTTTGTCTTGGGGCTCAGTAGATTCTAACATCGATGAAGTGGGCTGGTGCATCGATGTCCCAGATAACCTTGGATGGGGGGCAGAAGAAATCCAGTCAATCATATCTCATGATTGGAGTAATTCTAGAAGTCTAGGGTCCTGAATATCCTCAATCCTCTCTTCAAGTCTAACGATCCACCCCTCCTCATCTAGCATCTCGGCTGCATCAATTACAAGTCCTAGATCTGCTCTATCGGCTCCGCTGACATCAGCTAGGAGAACCGGTAGTAGCATGTCTACGACCTCCCTGACATCCTGCGAATTGGCAGGAATCCAGTTTGTTCCGGGCTCATTTCGAGGCTTGGAATTCTCGATTCTATGTTGCATCCTAGGCGAGACGTCATTTACTTCGTCAAGAGCGATGTCGAGCCATTCCAGTGATGCCGCTAATGACTCTGGTATCATTTCTGAGTCGGTTAGGTACCCTCTTGCAGCCCATAGATGCCTCATTGCTGAAGATAAATCATCCAGAGACACTAGCATCCTCCCCACTTCAAGTCGGGATAGTCCAAGAAGTTGTTTGGGATGGCCGTTAGATGACGATATGCCAGAATGAGTGGCTAATGCCATCATCGTCTCTCCCTTGTTTCGATGCCAAGCAGCCATATTTAGAATTGAGATGCCGTGATTAATAGATCCAGGACTAATCGCATTTAGCCTATCCATGCACCACTTCAATTCAGCACCTATTTTATCTTCGTCGCCGATGCCAAATAGCACCCTTTCCATTCGAATCAATGCCTCGACTTCAGGATCTTTATCTTCGCCAGATCTTGAGCGGAGAAGTATGTGATTAGATTTCACAGCGAACTCTGCTGTCTCCCCTTGCCTAACTTTAATCATAAGATTCTGAAACTCAGACATAAGGGGCGAAGATTCTGAATCTCCCATGACCTCACCGGCTCTCGAAGGACTTTACTAGTTCTTCATATTGAGAAACAAGATTGGATTCCCTCTCTTCCAACTTGGATGAATGTTCTAAAAAGGCAATTCTAGACTGATCCAACTCAGACCTCAGAGCATCCCTATCAGAGACCTCCAGTAGCAGATTTCCAACCGCTCTGTAAACAGGCCTGTCAGAGTCTTGAGAATCAAGAGATTCCAATGTGATTGAAATCTCAGATATTTGAGATGATAACGCCTGTATTTGGGAGCGTACCATCTGAAGCTCCTGAGCGACCGTTTGAATCTCCTGAGCAGCTGCTTCAGAATCACTCATTGACTTCCCCTCCAAGGCCTAGGACATGTTCCGATGCAATTAACCCACGCATCAGTGTATTCCACCTTGCTCTTAGGTCAACAATTGAGTCGGCAACCTCATCTACAAACAAGGTGGAGTTATCGGCGAGTTGGAAACTTGCCTCTGTAGTTAACGAGGCAGCTAGAGCTGTCGCTTTCCTATGAGTTAAGCGTAGGTTGAGTCGTGCGGACTCACTCTTCCTCTGAGTCATCGGCCTCACCCTCGGACAGATTCCTCTCGTAGTCCAATGCTGCCTGCTGAGCAATAACTGCCATATCGGTAGCAGTTGCTCCTTCCATCGATCTGCGGATGATTCTATTGTTGGAATCTGTTGCTCTAGTGAATGGCTCCCACACACCTCCAGTGAATGTGTGATCACACTTGCGGCACTCCCAAATTCCAGCAGCCTTCCTACGAACCTTCTGGTAATTGCAAGACGGACAGGTGTAGTGACGTGACTTCTTCTTCAGTGCTGCACCGGCCCTGCGTCTTACACTCACCCCATAGCGAGAGCCGAATCGAGCAGTAGCACCGGACTTCTGAGTTCTCTTTGCCATCTACTCTCCTCCGTGCACCAAATCTCTGAGTTCACCGCATCTGGACTTAGCATGCTCCATGATTTCAGCGAATTCGTTCGCCGTGAAGATTCCCTTTAGACCCTTCTGAAGTGAATGGACGTTGTCATCATCACCCAAAGTAATGTGGATTCTCTCATCGCCTCCAAGTTCCTCCTTACCGTCGGCATCGTAGACAAATCTGCCTCCAACCTTGTGATAAGAGCACATGATTGGGGTCTTAGAAATAGGTAGGGGCCTGTCTGAATCACTTACTTCATACTTAACTTCAGGAACGATTGCAGTTCTCAGAGCAGCGATACCAGCTAGAGCGAAGGCGTCGAATAAATTACCATCATCAGAAACAGCAAACAAATCAAGAATAACTTGCCATGCCTTCTCACCCGGGATGATACAAAGGCCGTCCACATCTATACATCCGGACTCCCTAATTCCCCTATCCACAACTCTCCCTAGCTCAATTGATTCGGGACTTGGAGGGCCTGCCTCCCAATTGCGGCCCGCTACGGGCCTGACTTCAGCGCTGCACATCAATCCGCCTTGGTTGGGCCTATCTGGATAAGGCGTCATAATCTGGAATTTAACACCGGCGTATACGATGGTATCTCCCATTGTGACCATCGCGGATCCTTCAGCATTGGGCAAGACGTTTGTCTGAAGTTCGATTTCTCGAGACTCCCATTGGCCTCGGCCATCCATCCTATGATTCTGCTCAGCGAGTTCTGCTAGATGAGCGCGAAGTAATTGTGGCACCAGTGGGATCGCCATCAGGATTCACCTCCTTTGAGGGCGTCGACCATTATTTCGTGAATACCCTGAGCAGCATTCATGTTGTAGTCCCAGGCCTTCTGAAATTCTTCTTGGGAAAGATCGCCATCCATCTGCAAGAAGACTAGTTCTCCTGAGTTGGGCAGTATCCCCATCGGCAAATCGGCTTCACCGTAGTTGTCCTCCTCTTTGTTTAAGTCACAAACTACTACATCGTTGATTTTACCAGAAGCCACAGAGACTACCATGTCTGTCATTGGTATTCCTGCATGAGCTAGAGCTACCGATGCTGCAGTGATGCCGACGCATCGAGTTCCAGCCTCGGCTGCTAGAATTTCAATTTCAACACGAATCTTAGAGCGGGGATACATTTCAACCAATACTACACTCTCAAGGGCCTCAGCAGTTACCTTGCTAATCTCTCGACTGCGTCGGTTAAACCCGGGTCGAATCCTGTCACTGGTTGAGAATGGTGCCATGTTGTATCGCACATCTAGTACGGCTCGATCTTGGCGCTGTATCTTTCTCGGATGGGCTTCCATTGGACCATAAATGGCTGCGACCGCGTGATTGTTGCCCCAGATGACTCTTGCTGAGCCATCTGCAACTGGGATAACTCCGGTCTCAATCTCAATGGGCCTGAGGTCTCCGGCCTTGCGACCGTCCATCCTGATTCCATTCTCGTCGATCATCTGAATGTCGCCGTATCCTCCCATCAAGCAACACCTCCAACAGCTTTGGATTCGAGAGTCATTTCTTTGAGTCTGGTCTTTACAGAAACTACCCCATCGAATTCCCCATCGACCCAGATTCTGCCATTATCACAGACCACTATCCTGCAATCAGACTCATTCTTCAAATCCCTCAAAGAATTGCCCTTTTTACCAATTAGAAGCCCTAGTAGATGAGGTTCTACGTCCTCGATTGTACCGGATCTGATTTTCCTTAGTCCGAGTCCTTTCATTGTGACTACGCTTGAATGAGTCTCTTCGACCTCTTGAATTCTGCAAAGTATTGCCTCACCGATGTCTATGACCTGTCTGGTCCCACCGAAGGAGGTGTTTCCTGGGCCAAGGCTCATGGGCAGAATGGCATTGAATGGAGCCCCTATGTCGATAAACCAGATGTTGTTAGTACATCCTTCGACATAGCCTATCACAAGATCACCTGGCCTTGGGATATATGCTGTCCTCAGAGGTTGAATAGAAACCTCGTTGCCTTTTTCGTTCATTCTGCCGTGCTTGGTTGCTGTTAAGCGGCCATCCATCACTAAGACGCCATGGCCGGCTTCTCTTCCCTCTGATTTCCCGAGATCCTCCCCGGGGGTGACGAGGGGGGATGCTCGTCTACCATTACGCGGACCGTCCGCTGTATCGCTAACACTCATGTTATCGGGCCGCGCGACCCGCCCCTCCTTCATAACCGTTGATGTATGCACCTACGGTGCAATTCAGTCGAGTTCCTTTACCTCTACACCCGAAGAACGATTTGCGACTCTGCTGATTATCTCGTTTCTCATTCCTCCGGGCACTTCTACTACGCAAGCCCAAGACCCGTCCTCGAGCCATTGTTCCCTCTGCATTGAGTCTCTGAGTAACTGCATTACTCCGCCGTAATCCTTGCCTGGAATTTTGAATGCAAGTTTGACAGTGATAAATTGGAGCGGTATGATAGGTTTCAAGATACTCACAGCATCCTGAACTTGGCGGTCTACAGAAAGGAATGGATCGGCCTTGAAACGGGCCTCAGTTAATGCGTTTTCAATTCTAGTTTGAGGGTGGGGGAGGCGAGTTTTGGGGTCGGTGGCAGTCAGTGATATTTCATTGATGATTTGCTTCATCTTTTCTTCTACCATTTGCTTTCTCTGCGAAGTAGTCAACTGAATGGAACCTTGAATGAGAATTCGTTCTACACATGCTGCCAGATCCGTGGTACCAAAGGCCCCTTCAAGAGCCTCGGACGTGGGTCTGTCACCGGCCTTGGCGTCAGACCATATCTCCTCTGTCGCCAGTAAGTCACTCAATTGAACTGATTCCGGGTCATCCTTCCAGAGTTGAACAAGTTCTGGGTCAACTAGGATTTCGTATCTGGCGCCACCCCTCTCAAAACGGGCTGTAACAGCATCGTCTAGGCTCACCATGGTACATCCAGTGCGGAGACCGACTTAGAGGCATGGATGCTCAGGAAATCTTCTCAAGGTGCTTGAGAGCGTCCTCATGGGCCATCTTTCGATAGCCGTCGGCGTCTACTATAGCGATTTCCACCGTATCGGAATTCAAATCATCGTCCATTGACTCCCTGAGGGCCTCAAGTCCCAACTTGATAGCTGCGTTTTGGGTCATATTATCCTTCCATTTGGCCTCAAAATAGTCCATCACAGTAGACTTGCCTCTACCGATTGCCCCAGCTTGGTACGATTGGTAAGCCCCCGAGGGGTCTGTTTCAAAGAGATGGATTCCATCGTTGTCGAGGCCAGCAATCAGCAATGCAGTACCGAAAGGCCTAGCTCCGCCGTACTGAGTGAATGATTGTAGATGATCACACATCTTCTTCACGAGAGAAGTTACTCCAATGGCGTCACCATAGGTCATTTTGTTTATTTGACACTGAACTCTAGCCCTATCAACCAACTGTCTTGCGTCTGCAACCAGCCCAGAAGTGGTAATTCCAATGTGATCATCTATCTGATACATCTTCTCGATAGAGTCTGCAATCACCAGTTTGCTAGAGATTCTCTTATCGACAATCAGAACCACTCCATCCTTATACTTCAGACCGACAGTGGTCGTTCCACGCTTGACAGATTCGCGAGCGTATTCCACCTGATACAGTCTACCATCAGGTGAAAAGGTCGAAACTCCATGGTCATATCCTCGTCCGCTTGGCTGCATGATATCATGTCGTTGCCTATACGCACTCTTATCAATCTTGGTCGAAACCAGTCTAGTTAATCGCGTCATTCATTGATGTGTCCCGACTCGGAGATGCATGAAAGTCGCCGTATTGGCATCTGCGGGCAAGGATTCCTCATACTGTTCCTGGTGGGCCAGGATGCGAGGATGGGATGTCAAATGCATAGTATCAGTCGGCATCAAGTCTGATGATTCAATGATGTTTCAGACCCAAGGTGTCGCCATAGCCGCTCTACAAAGTGCAGCAATGAATGTTCCATGGTTGCCGTTATTGAGTGATGGTGAGGAAGATATTGAAATCTCAGATCTTGAATTCGCATTATCTGGCAATGCTAACTCGGCATCAAACTTCGAAGAGATGTGGCCTGATGGCTGGGTTCGGCCAAAAGATCTGGTTCTGCATGAAGGTGAATTGGATGTGGATGCATTGGTCGTGGGTGCTTTACGATCGGACTATCAGAGAACTAGGATAGATAGGATGTGTGAACGACTAGGAATCATATCATACAGCCCACTTTGGCATCATGACCCTATCTCCCATATGCATGCACTCATAGAGCACGGTTTCGAAGTGATGTTTGTATCAGTATCTGCTGATGGATTGGGAGAAGAGTGGTTAGGGAATATACTAGATGAAAAGTCCCTGCTCAGGCTAGAGAATCTTTCGCAAAAGCACAGATTCAACATAGACGGAGAGGGAGGAGAGTTTGAGACTGTAGTGCTTTCCTCACCATGCATGAATGGAAACATAGAATGCAATACTGAGAGCCTGTGGAAGGGGACCAGAGGCACTTTGATGATACAAGAAGCCAGACTAGCGGGCATGCGCTAGACTCAAACAGGGGTCTAGGGTCCGCAAACCACGGGGAAGGCCGTGACAATATCGCCTCTTGACTACAGATACGGACGCGACGAGGCTAAACACATCTGGTCCAGAGAGGGCCGGCACAGCCGCCAGTTGGAAGTCGAAAGGGCCCTAGTTTGGGCTCATTGCCAACTTGGTAGAGTTAGTGTTGAGGATTACGATGTAATTGCTGATATTGCCGATCCGGGCATAGTCACAGCAGATAGGGTAGATGAGATTGAAGCCGAGACAAAGCACGATATCATGGCACTAACCAAAGCTATGGCGGAGGTTGCTGGAGAAGCTGGTTGGTGCATACATCTAGGTGCAACGAGCAACGACATAGTAGATTCTGCGGTTGCTCTGCAAATCAAAGACAGTATCAAACTGCAAAGAGAGGTCCTGAATCAATTGATTTCAACGCTATGTGAAATTGCGAGCAGGGAGCGTGACACTGTAATGCTGGGGCGCACTCACGGGCAAGCTGCAGTGCCGATTACTTTCGGCCTGAAAGTCGCCGTTTGGGTGGACGAGTTCACTCGCCATTATGAGAGGTTGTCAGAACTCGAGACTCGTGCCACTACTGGCAAGTTCATGGGGGCTGTTGGTACAGGGGCGGCTCAAGGCGAGAATGCTTTTGAGTTACAGAGTTTGATAATGCAAGAACTGGGGCTTGGCACCCCTGTTGCGACCACTCAAGTTGTCGGAAGGGATCGTTATATCGAGTGGGTCGGCTGGATGGCGAATGTTGCCACATCCGTCGAAAAGGTGCTGCAAGAGGTCCGAAATCTACAGAGAAGTGAGATTGCTGAAGTTGCAGAGGCGTTCGACACCAAGAAGCAAGTTGGATCTTCCACTATGGCTCACAAGCGTAATCCGATAACTGCAGAGAATGCATGTGGATTGGCTAGAATCGTACGCTCAATGATTGTCCCGTCATATGAAAACGCTCTACTGTGGCATGAGAGGGATCTAGCAAACTCATCTGCAGAGAGGTTCACGCTCTCGCATTCCATGGTTTTGCTCGATGACATCATGATGAAGACCGTACGAGTCATGCGCAACCTATCTGTGGATGCCAAGAGAATGCGCGAGAATATCGAATCTCAGAATGGCATGGTCATGGCAGAGAAAGTCATGCTGGCCCTAGTGGACAAGGGAGTTTCCAGAGAGGATGCCCATGAGATTTTGCGTTCAGCATCTATGCAGGCAATCTCAGATGGGAATGGATTGCATGCTGCTTGCTCGGATGATGAAACTGTTTCTTCAGTATTCAATGAGGCTGAACTGACGGAATTATTCATCCCGGATGGACATATAGGCCACAGTGGTAGAATCGTGGACGAAGCTGTGGCTAGAGCCAGTTCTGTGATTGGTTAAGTCAGCGCCATCAACAGCAGCAGGACGATTCCTGTAATAGATGCGAATATCCCGAGAAGCATAATCATCGAATGGGGGCCATATTGGTTTGAGTCGTTCAATGCGACATTGAGGAAACCGTCTTCTGATATCGCACCCATCATACCGGACTCAGATTCCTCAAAGTCTGGTGGGGGTCTCCTTGGAATTCTCTCCTTAGAGGCCATACTACTGCGAAGTGGACTCATTGTATAGCATTCTCGATTGAGATAAAAGGAAACTATTCTTCTTCAGGGAATCTATTCCCGAGCAATCTGTCGAAATCACGCATCGATTCCTCATCCACTCTCGATAGAGACTCTGGGTCGAGGGCTTTGCCAGTGTATTCATCCTCTTCCGGGCCCTCATTGATTCTCCGAGGTACTAACACAATCTGACGGATGAGAAGAAGTGCTGTGAACGAAAGGACAGCTGTGAACAAGTCCGTGTAATTCATTGGATCAGTCTCTTGGGATTCCCATTTTGAGTGGCCTAGCCAGATGGCGTCTGTTTGACGGGGTGGGCTCTACCCAGTCTTCGATAGTGCCAAACGAGTCTAAGTCATGATTCTGACTGAGCCAGAATCTCTGAGATTTAGTGCCGCATTCTAGGCATCTGATGGGCAATCCTGAGCCGGAGCTGCGCATGGTCTTGCCGCAACATAAGGGGCGTGAAGTAATTCTTGGTACTGAGTCTTGGAGTGAAAGCCTCTCCAAATGGATGGAATCATCTGGTGCTGTAAGTCCAACCCAGGAAATCACATCTCCGGGATGCAGAGTTCTCAGCAACCTGTTAACCGGTCCACCTTCACTGAATGCCACCAGTTTAGTTGCAATACCGCGGACAGATACAGTGACGTTGGAATGGGCCCCCTTGGTGTGTTCGGGATGAGTCAGCACGGTCCCTGAACAGGAGCCGTTCACATGATCATCGGAGAGTTGGTTTGTTACATGGATGGCATATCTGGTCGAGTTCTCCACATCACTGCGCAACTGTAACCAGAAATGTGCTTGCTCTACCGATTCAGAAGAGTCGCCTCGAATCCCATAGAGTACGGGACAGGGCGTCCTAGGTGCAATCAGGCCCTTTCCTTTAGTTGGGTCTCGATTCACGAATGTGCGTGGATGAAATTCTTCCATTTCTTGTACAGCTTGCGATGTGATCACACGCTCAGTACCGATATTTTTGTCATTTCTCCAAGCGATTAATTCCCATGTCGAGTCTTTAACAGGAGACCATGCCACAGCTGCACTGGCTCCGATGGCTCCCCACTTCCTATCACCACAATACACGGTCATTCCCAATTCCTCAATCTCATGTAGTCTTGAATTCAACTCAACGTAACTCATTACTGCGTCTTTGTACCAGTTTAGAGGGGGGTCTGAATCGCAGATAATCAAAACCGGAGAAGAAGGCGTTGATTCGGTATCGAAAGGTTCGGATTTTTTCAGCAACTCTTCGAACCAGATTTCACACTCCTCCTTCAGAATTTGGTGAGTATTCGAATCTAATTCGATTACAGCCGACAGTGCGCCGTTACCTCTGGTCCTTCTAGGTGCGAATGGCCATAGTCGAACCAATCTTCTACTGACTACTGTGAATCCATGCTCGCCGTTAGACAGGTGATTCAGCAGATCATCGAAGCAATCTGTAGTGCAGCCGGCAGTAGGATGGTCGGTGTCATCTAGGCCAATTACAACCGTGTCTCGCGACATCAGAGTATCTCCTCCAAAACACCACTGATTCCATCCTCAGGGCTACACAGATAGCTCTTGATTCCATATCTGGTTGCAGCGATGATATCCACTTGTCTGTCACCCACCATGAAAGAGTTTGAATCATCGGGCCTATCTAACCAATCGTCACCATAGAGCAATTCCAAATCGGTAAGATTGGGATCTACTGCCGCTTTGTCGATCAATTGTCTCCCAGCCTCCAGCATTCCGGGGAATGGTTTGCGTGCCCAGGCTCCTTCCCATGGTGCGTAGGGGCTATGCAGGACGAGATCGAAATGTGCATCCGAGTCCTCTTCTAATACCATATGCTGCAGCCGCTCGTGGATTTTTGCTAGATTATGACTAGTCCAAAGGCCCCTTCCAATAGGTGATTGATTTGTTACTACGCATACACGGTAACCCATTCTTCTGATGGTTCCGATAGATCTAGGAGAATTAGGCAATAGTACGACTTCATCGGGGTTGTTGATGTAATTCTCAGAACCGATATTGATGACCCCGTCTCGATCCAGAAAGGCTATGCTTCCGTTCCATGAAACCCCTTCGGGCATGTTTGGCAGGAAAAGAGGCGCGTTGAGTTCTACCTCATCTCTACAAGGGACTAGCAGGCTATCACAACCCTTTGTGAGCCTTGATGGCCTCCTTCACGATGTGGTTGATGACTAACTGAATGTCTTCGATTCTTTCCATCGACCCAGTAGGGGCGACGATTGCCACATCAGCAATTTCAGCGATTTTGCCTCCTTGCGAGCCATCGATGTTACCTGTCACGGCTACAGTTGCACAGCCGTTCTGTCTAGCGAATTCTAGTCCGTTTACGACATTGGATGATGTGCCTGAGCCGCTGTATGCGACCACCAAGTCTCCTTTGGAAAGGAATGTGGAGAGTTGGCCAACGAATACGTTGCTGTAATCTGTGTCATTAGCCCATGCAGTCATTGATGCGACATTATCCGTGTGGGAGATTGTCTTGATTGAGAGTTCCTTAGACCAATCTCCTGCACTATGTGATGGAGTTGCCGCACTGCCACCATTGCCTATGAAATGGATGCATGCGTTCGATTCCTGAGCATGTTGTACCATCTGCCAGAATTGTTCGATGGGGTCTCGAGGTAGTGAATCAAGAGCCATTTTGAGATCCGAGATGTATGAATCTGCGAACTCTTTGAAGTCAAACCCCATATTGCTCATAAGTGCCCCGGGGAGGGCATCATATTTACGGGTTAATGACTCGAAACAGGTTATGGAGGAGCCAATAGGGTTGTTGGTCAAACATCTGGCTGAGTCTCTAGGAGTTACCGATTCGGCCCTCAAGCTGCTGATTTGCGGATTGGGTGCAATGTCGCTGGCAGTGGGCTTTCATCGTCAAAAATTGCATCACGCACCGTACTTCTCTGCGTTTGGATGGATTGCAATTGGCTTGTTCCTATATTTACACTCATCTTACTATGTCGAAATACAAGACCCTGTTCTGGTCTTAATGACTGCTGCTGCATTGCCTTTGGGAATTTCTTTAGGGGTTTGGGAGATTAAGAATTGGGACAATGTTCCTGAGTCTTTAGTTTGGTTCCGTGGCTGTGTTGTTTGGGCTGTAATTCCTTACTTTGTTGCATACAGTGTCCCCAACCTGAACATGGCACTAGTATACGCAACGGCATGGAATACCGAAGTAATGTTGGAGTTCGCAGGACTAGGTAGTTACCAGATGGGACCAATGATGGTGGATTTGCATGGAGGAGGGGAAATACCTCTGTCAGAATGGGATGGTAATAGATGGATTCTGACTGAGCCTCTCGGTGATAATGGATTCTTCATTCCACTGGAGCACTCCGATGGAACTCTAGTAAGCGTGAGTTTCATTCTGGCCTGCTCTGGTTTACAATCAATGATAGTCTTCGTTGGAGCAATAGTGGCCTTGCAAAGCGTCGATTGGAATCGTAAGGCAAGAGCTCTACTGATTGCTGTGCCAACAATACATGTTCTGAACACATTTCGCAATGCAGGCATAGTATGGCTCACTGACTCATATCCCGATTGGAAATTCATGGGCATCGAGATGTTTGATTTCGCTCACAGTTATGCTGCCAAGGCAGCCAGTCTATTCGCAATGTTCCTGATGGCTCTGGCTCTGTTTGACCTGTTGCCAGAGTTGCATAGGCATATCATGCGACTATTACCGAAGGGGTTGACGCCTAGCAAATCTAGTGGGTGACTACCGAGTACGTAATTTCTCGTATAACTTACCGGTCAGTCTAGTATCATGTTCCCATGCGAACTCTTTCATTACCCTGAGAGCTTCCTTCTCTAAGTCTGAATCGCCTACGAAATCGGTGATTTCAATTGTGCCGTCCCTAGTATTGGCCTTGAAGGCTGCAATGGGCTCTTCATTGTGGAAAACCATGTAAGCCGAACCAAATGCAAATCTCTCCCTCAGAATACCGCCAAAGTAGTGAATCAGGTTATCAGATGGAGGGACGACAAGATCCCTAGTCTTGCGTAGTGAAGAAGAGACTTCAAGCATCTCTTGTCTGCCCCAACAGATATCTTGGAGATCATCCACTAAGAATCCCTTAATCAGTGTACCATCCTCTTCGAATTCGTGCATCACATCGCTAATCTCTTCGGCAGAAAATGGTGATCCTGCAAGCCTCTCGACCTGTTTTAGTGAAACTACAGGATATTGACTCACCAGATCTTTGAGATAGTCTCTTTTGACCTCCCACAAGTCGGCCTCTGGGAGTGGTGTGACGGTCTTGAATCCGCCTCTATAGTCCTGAACTAGATGGCCGCTTCGTACCAACGGTGAAATCAATTTTCTGAATTCTGATCTCT
>Ga0310344_10000447_pt1 | contig 32446 bp, 30 predicted proteins | sample HC15DNA20200_MG_FD_203801 | JGI IMG/M metagenome (GOLD analysis project Ga0310344, IMG submission 203801) | Marine microbial communities from station ALOHA, North Pacific Subtropical Gyre - HC15-DNA-20-200_MG | ecosystem: Environmental > Aquatic > Marine > Oceanic | place: Pacific Ocean: North...
GGCACGTGCTGATCTGATTGGTCTAACTGATATCGCACTTTCGTTGTCTCATTCGAAAGAGTTTGCAGTGGCCTCTGTGGTCGGCGACAGTGTTAGAGGTAACTTAGTTCCACTGAGTGATCCACCAGGACGCTAGGTGCTATATAGCGCTATATGAAAATTGTCACTCCCCAGCAGATGCGTGGTATTGAAGACCGATCCGAGGAACTGGGTGTTTCCAAAGACACGCTGATGGAAAACGCTGGTCACTCCATCGCGGAATACCTTCTCCACACGATGAAGAACCTGGTTGGCACGCGGGTGGTCGTACTTGTTGGTCAGGGAAACAATGGCGGTGACGGAGTTGTTGCTGCTACAAGGCTGGACCAATTGGGTGCGAAGGTGACGGTTTACCTTTGCGCTGCCGTCCCCAAATATCAGGCGAAGACTGATCTCCTGCAGCAGCGGGGTGCCCAAGTTAGTAGTATTCAAGAAGATTGTGGTCTCAATCAGCTGCGCGAAGCGTTGGAATTAGCAGAGGTTGTGGTAGATGCGGTACTAGGTACCGGTTTATCTAGGGCTATCGAAGATCCGTTGCGCAGTGTTCTTTTGTGTTTGCAGGAAGAGAGGAAGCGTAGGCCAGAGGTACGTTTATTGGCAGTGGACACACCTACTGGTCTGGACCCTGCCACTGGTCTTGTAGATCCCGCATGTGTTGCTGCTGATGTTACTCTGACACTCGGTAATCCTAAATCAGGGCTGTACAGGTTCCCAGGGGCGGAGTTCACCGGCCAAGTCGAGGTTATGGATATCGGCCTGCCATCTGGTCTGGATGACGATATCAGTATTGACCTGATCACGCCCAATGATGCACGCGATGTATTGCCTCCGCGTCCTCTGGACGGACACAAGGGAACCTTTGGTAGGACCCTAGTGGTTGTGGGATCTCGCCAGTATGTCGGTGCCGCGTATCTTGCTGCGACAGCTGCCGGTCGGTCGGGGGTAGGGCTTGTGACCGTTGCGACACCATCTAGTGTTCAAATGGTTCTAGCTTCTAAGGCTGTAGAACCAACCTTTCTGCCATTATCCGAGTCGACTTTCGGGGGGTTGGCTGCCGAAGCTGCGAACGAGGTGATTAGGGTGGTATCTGACTACGATTCATTACTCATTGGCTGTGGCTTGGGACAGGAGCCAGCCACACAGGACTTTCTAAGAAGGCTGCTGTTGGAAAAGGTCTGTCTGCCTCCTATGGTTGTCGATGCTGATGCACTCAACTTTTTGGCAAGTACCCAATCATGGGAGCACCACTTCCCCGGATTAGCCATACTAACTCCGCATCCGGGCGAGATGGCACGCCTGACGGGCCTTAGCGTGTCGGAGATCTTGGATAACCGTATTGAAGTTGTGCAAGAGTATGCACGCAAATGGAATAAGATCGTTGTACTAAAAGGAGCCTTCACTGTTGTGGGATTCCCAGGGGGAGAAGTAAAACAGTCGCCTTTCGCAAATCCAGCAATGGCTACAGCTGGCACGGGCGATGTTCTTGGGGGGTTACTCTCCGGCTTACTTGCCCAGGAAATCTCGCTAAACAATACTGTGACCTTAGGGGTTTACCTCCATGGATTAGCCGGGGAACTAGTTAGGGATGAACTAGGAGATGCTGGCATGTTAGCTGGCGACCTCCTCCCTGAGATTCCACGGGCTGTGAAATCACTAAAGCAAATGTAAGCACGTAGCTGAAGAACGGAGACTAACCTGGCGAATTTAAGAGGCCAAGAACGAGCTCGTTACGTGGCTGCGATGTTTGGACGCATTGCTGGCCGTTATGATCTCCTGAACACAGTTATGTCAGGCGGGCGTCACTACGCCTGGCGGAGGAAGGCAGTCGACTTAGTAATGCCTTCTACGCCTTACAAAAACGGTAGGGCTCTCGACATAGCGAGCGGTACCGGCGACTTCGCTTTAGACCTTGCACTTCGACAGGAAGTGGCAGGAGTAATTGGCCTCGACTTTGCCTTGAGAATGCTTCCGATTGCAAGGAAGAAAGCGCAGAAGCGGAAACAGGGAGCTACGGCATCATTTTTGGCAGGCGATGCTCATAATCTCCCTTTCGCTGACAACACTTTTGTTTGCGCGACGGTAGGTTTTGGCGTACGTAACTTTATAGACGTACCTAGTGCCCTCCGTGAGATAGAGCGAGTATTAAAGCCAGGAGGAAAGGTCGCAATACTCGAGATCGTCAGGCAAGATGGCCGCAACCCTGTTGCGAGGTTGTTTCCGATCTATTTTCGGTACGTCACTCCTTGGCTCGGCTCTCTTATAGCTGGAAATCGCGAAGCGTACACATATCTTCCAGAGTCAGTGCAGGAGTTCATGAGTGCCAGTGAGCTGAAGGAGTTGATGCACGCAGCCGGGTTAAAAAAAGTCACCGTTTCTTCAGTAGCTTTTGGCACGACAGTGATACTTGTAGGAGAGGCGTCTTAGCGATCGTAAGCTATGTTTGAAAACAACGTCTTTGGCCGGTGTTGTATTCGGCCATCGGTGAACCTCTCGATACTGAAGAAATCAAGAGGGGAGGAGTCTCCACTCTCAATGTAATCAGCCATCATCTCGCCTGTGCGTGGGCTCAGTATCATACCAATGTGGTCATGGCCTGATGCCACGCTGACACCTTGCCATCCGGGAATTGGTCCCAAGACAGGCATACCATCCGGAGAACCAGGGCGAACCCCTGCTTCTGCTGAGACAAACTCAGCATATTTTAAGATCGGGAATGTCGCGGTTGCGTTATCAACCATCTGCCGTATAGCTGCACCTGTGATCTTATGATTGAATTCGCCATCCTCACGTGTAGCACATGATAGAAAGGTGCCGTCCATTTGTGGGACGATACTCTGCACGGGACAGTATGGGTGAAAGCCTGGCATCTTGAGTGTGACCCGTTGGCCCTTGATAGGCCGAACAGGGATCGATTCTTGCAGCCAACGATTGGCCACCCCCGTCCATGCTCCAGCTGCCAGCACGACCTGATTTGTATGGTAAGTCTCGGTCATGGTTCTCAGCCCTACTATTCGGCTACCTTTAACCTCGAAGCTAGTAACCTCGGTTTGCTCAAGGCAGGTTGCTCCTAACTTGTTAGCGGCATTGATCAGAGACTGGACGAAAGCCTTTCCCCTGATGTTACCCTCATGAGGAGAATAGACAGCACCCTGCGCTGTCGGACTGATCTCTGGCTCTCGCTCCAATAACTCTTCGCGATCAATCCAGTGAACACCTATACCGAGGTTTTCTTGCCATGCGAGGTTGCCGCGCAGGGTCGAATGGAGTTCTTCAGTTAATGCAACTTTCATAACTCCATTTTGGCGATACTCTGGATTGATACCAGCATTGAGTAAGTCAGCGGTGAGTTGGGGAAATCTTTCAAAGCTACGCATAGCCATATCCCAGTATGGTGCGATAGTGTGGTCAACGTACCAAATTGGACCAATGATCCCTCCCGTGGCTCCGGATGCACTCGAAGCAAAACGGTCCTTCTCGAAGAGTGTGCAAGAGATGCCCTTGAGAGCTAAGTTATAGGCGATGATGGCGCCGATGACGCCTCCGCCGATGATGGCGACGTCAGTGGTCTTAGTCAAAATTATTGATTCCTACTGCATCGTCATGCCGCCGTCAATCATCAGATTCGAACCAGTGATGAATCCCGAGTCGGTTGAGGCTAGGTACACAGCTGCCTCAGCTATCTCCCACGGTTCACCTAAACGGCCCATAGGTTGACGAGCTACCATTGACTTGCGTGTCTCCTCAGGGTCTGGGAACTGAGCGACCATTCGATCAACCCACGGTGTGTTGACCGTACCGGGAGAGATAGAGTTACACCGAAGCCCCTGATCAACGTAGTCGAGAGCAATGGCTCTAGTGAGTGAAATGATCCCGCCCTTGGATGCACAGTATGCTAAACGGTCACGAACGCCGACGACACCAGCGACAGATCCCATGTTGATGATGTTTCCTCTACCGGATTCCAGTAGATAAGGGAGAGTATGCTTACTCACAAGAAACGCACCCTTCATGTTGATGTCGATCATACGATCCCAGTCCTCCTCAGTCGTATCCAGAAGCTTGCCAGCGCGGCCCCAGCCAGCATCATTCACCAAGGTGTCAATACTAGTCAGGTGTTCTGCTGCTTCACCGACCGCTTTTTCTACTGAACCAGAGTCACTCACATCACACTCGACTACGCTAATGGTCTTACCATCTACGTTCAGATCATCAGCTATGGCCTGTGCTGTCGTTGGATTTAAGTCTGCGATTACGACATTCGCGCCTTCGCGCGCGAAGGCTCTTACAATGGCTTCGCCTATTCCGGCACCACCACCAGTGATTATTGCGTTACGTCCTTTGAGTCGCAAGACGGAATCTCCTTTTTAGAAGCTGAATTAGGGTAAGGACACGTGTGGCAATGAGCAAGCACGACTCCTTACGTTAAAGATGAGTAAATATTATCCATGTTTGGCAAAGAGTTTCATGGATCGAGCTTCCTCTGTTGTCTGAACCCGGCCACTCTGGTCACCCCCCAGCCATCGGTACGCTCTCGGATACAGGGTCAATGAGCGATCTTCTAAGGGAAGCTTGACAGGGACATTCCCCCATAACGCTGAGTGTTTTGCTGCGATAGCTACCTCAAGTGATTTCATAAGGTCATAACCTGAGATCGCCATGGGCGTACCATTCTGTACTGCTGAGATGAATGAGAGTATCGAACTGGCGAGGTATCCATACTTAGGCCAGGCGAAGGGAGAGTAAGGTCGGTCCAGCTTGATACGCGCCCCGCTCTTATCGAAGCCCTGGTAAATCGTGGGTGGGCCCCATTCCCAACTTATCCTCGTGTCCTCAGTCCAGACATCCACACCTCGATTTGGCGTTGCCTCGCCAAACACCGTGGTGGTGATGCCACTGCTCATCTTGAACATCCCGTCAATGATGAGCCCCTCGTCATTATCGGACTCCAGGGCTTCCTGGGGTCGGGCCCATGCGATTACCTCATCAACTTCTGCATTGGTGAACAGCCTAAGCACAGCGATATGCTGACAACCGCCTCCAGAGATCTGACCACCCCAGCCGTGGACGCTTGCACCGAGGATCTCACCATAGTCGCCATTCCGGATCCAGGACGCGGCCTCCTGATTTTCGTGCATGGAACGCTGGAGGTTGCCCCCATGAAAAACGACATTCTCCCTTTTACAGACTTCGATCATTTCGTCGACCTCTGAAAGGGTTGCGCCAATCGGTTTGTCGGTCGAGACTCCCTTGACGCCTGCTTCAGCTGCGGCAATTACTGCATCGTGGATATACTTACCGGGTAGAACCACGACTGCGAGATCTATTCCATCACTGTTGCCATTAGCAAACATCTCGGCCGCGTCACGATATAGAGAACGGACTCCGAAGCGCTCACCCACGGCTTTACGGCGTTCCTCGTTGTATTCAGCAATCGCAACCACCTCAGTTTCTTCAAACGTGGTGTAGACGTCAGTATAGTGTTGCCCCATTCGGCCACAGCCAATGATTGCAACTCGCAGTTTGTCTGGCATCATGCCTCCTCGGTACGCGGTTTAAAGCCTGATTCTAGTCGTAGCGTATAACCAATTCAACGTCGGTCAGGATTATGTCGCTGTTATCGTCGATCTCTTCATTACGGTGTTTTAGAATAACTTTGACTTGATGACTACCCATCAATACTTCGTCAACGGTCATCTCCCTTGAGATCCAAATGACGTCACTGACCTCGGATACATGAGAGATAAACTGGTTTGAAAAGGGAACGAATACCTGATCATAGTGTCTCTCAAAATTATCGAGTTCCTCTCCGTCCCACAGAATTTTTAATTTGTCTCCTTTGGCCCAGTTCTCGAGACGGAAACGAAGCTCCAAGTGGCTGGGCTTATCAGATGTTAAGTCGTCAGCAACTTCGAGGATCATAGTTGGGCCATCGCCGGTGAGAGTGCGCTTTAGAGGAACGGGGACTGTGCCTCTGATGCGGTCCTTCCAAAAGGCTCCTCGCCATTCCCCTTCATCGATGATCACACGCCGGGTGGCAGCATAGATCTTATCGGTCCGTCTCAGGGTTTCAGTGGACCCGATGGTGTTTAGTAGTTCTCTACGCGTCTCACCATTGGCGTGCCAATTGAAGATGTAGATGCCGTCGGCTCCCAGCATGTGATGCCGGGCTGCAAGGGCACGGTTCATCATCTGATCTTTCGTGAAGCCATCTTCCGGGCCTAGAGCCGTACCTGATATCGACGCGTCAAAGCCAGGGTAAACCAGGATATTTGTTCCTTCACAAAGTTTCTTGAACTCTGCGACCTCGTGCTCAGTCTCGGTCGCAGCACCACCGGCAGGGATTAGTATGTCGACCAGATCTTCCTCTACCCATGTTTTGATGTCATATCCTATCCGGTCACACATCTCGAGATAACCGTTCACCCGAGCAGCCAAGTAAAAAGGTTTGCCGCGCCGTTCAGAGATCTCATTAGTGAGCGTGCGAACAGCCCTTTGTATATCAGTGAGGGTGTAACGCATCCGATAGCCGTAATCCTCGTCAAAATGGAAGGCATGTCGCTGCCAGTCGAGTTCGACCCCGTCCCAATCACTGTTCTCGCACAGTTCTTTGATCGTGTTGAACCGTCTCTCCCGAACCTCACTGATTGCGAAATCAAATGAGAGGGCAAACCATTCTCCGACCCGATCACCAAGGAGGTATTCTGGATGATTGCGACGGAACTGTGTTAGTGACGGGTGTTTGGACTGCTCCATCTCGCCAGGTTGCATGCCACCGAAGTGGTTATCGTTCATGCGAACAGAAGCATAGACATGCATGCCTAGTTCGTGGCCACGCTGGATGAGCGCAGCGTGAGGATCTTCGCCACGATCGTACATGGACAGAATGTTGGCGCTTTGTGTGAAATGACGTGCATGTATGTAAGAATCGGGTTTGTTCAATCGACGGTCGCCATCCTCTGATCCTCCAGTGCTCCAGAAGTGTGCCCCGACCTGAGTGTCCTTCATCACGGAATAGGCTTTGTCTAGGAACTGCTCCATAGATTGAGGGTACTCTGAGTAACCATGCGGGGCGCCGTCCCAGTTGTAAATGATCCCGTAGTCTGGTGGTCGCTGCATTGTGTATCCTCCGATTTCTGAACTTCTAAACCATTACTGTTGGAGTCTCGGTTTTTGGGTAGTCGATGTCGATCTCCAAGACTGAAAGGACTACGGTGCGGTCAAGATTCATTGGACGCGAGCCGACGCTAACGCTGACCTCGTTGCGGCCGTGAACCAGTGTGCCCTCCGGGAGAATGAACTCCAGCGTTGAGTAAGTGTAGCCAAAAGGCGTGTATTTCCGATGCTCCTGATCCAACTCCGTGCCATTAATTAATATGGTCATGTCATCAAGGGATGTTGATTGGTCGAGACGTAGACAGAGTGTCGCCCGGGCTCTGTCAACGTCCTCTGCAAGGTGCATGGAGACTGTCTTTGCCTGTCCAACCTCCAGGTTTACAGGCAACATTGAAGTGTGTCCAAACTTCAGGTTCGATGTGTGTTGTGGAGCCATGAAGTACCGTTTCGGTAGTTCAGACAGTACGTCGGGATCACCCATCTCAGAGAATAGTTGTCTCTCTTCGGGCCCAATAGGCCATCGGAACCATGGCAGGTAGATTGCGTCAGCACCGCGGTCCCAATAAGCAGCAGCAGCAGCACGGTAGTGTTCTACCGATGCGTACCCCTCGCGGTTGCCGCCCGCGATAGAACCCATGGCAGGGTAGACTTCACAGTCAGTGCCAGATGCTAAATCCGTGACCCACTCGAAGGGGAAATCAGGGTCGATAGGGATGTGTCCGTACACGTTAGGGACTACAAAATCTAGTAACCCTTCAGATATCCACGTCTCCACATCGAACCCAGCTTCCAGGTTAGCTGACAGTGTTGGCAGTATTCTCGCGCCGATAGCAGCAGGTCCCTTGCCTTTCCGATTTGACCTCTGGGCTACGGCTCTAAGATCACGAATAAACTCGGTGACAACGTGGAGGTTGTTAGTAACCTCGTCAGCTTCAAAGTAGAAAGGGGAAAAGGAAAGGTCAAGCTCAATACCGTCTACGTCGTAGCGTACGATTGTTTCCTCTGCAATGGCGAACCTTTCAGCGCGGACCTCAGGATGGACCCAGTTGAAGCTGTTCTTTCTCTCGGGATCATCGGTTCCCTTAAGAACCCATTCAGGGTGCTCGATCTTGAATCGCCAGTTGTGGGCATTGTCTTTGTCATTGGGGTTGGAAGAGTGGGTTAGGCGTAGGCTACCAATAAAGTCCATGCCTACTTCGTGCGCTCGGTCAATCATCACAGTTAGGGCGTCCTCGCCGTCACGTATCAGGCTCATCGAATTTTCATAAGCTCGCCAACTCGCCACGTCGCCAATAACTTCGAGGTGAGACGCGAAAATATCCGCAACCTTTGAGTCATGGAAAACTGTTGGGCCTACCCCGAACCCCCAAACGAAAGTATCGACGCCGGTTCCAGCGGCAGCGTCGATTGGTGCAGTTACCTGCTCGTGCGTGATAGGAGGATCTGGTATATAGAAGTGGTAGTGTCTGGCGTCGTCGTAGTAGATCAGTTTGCGATTTGACATTCTCTATTCACCCCTACGTTTGAGCCGTCGGCTTGGGATAGTCGATTATGACCTCAATGCCATTGAGCAACGGACTTTCGGTACCCAAGTTATGTGGGCGAGAAAGAATTTCAACACCTACCGTGTTAAGCCCTGTAATAAGTAGTCCTGGTTTCAATCTGTAGTCGAGTACCTCGCCTAAGTAGCCAATCGCTCTTCGCCATACAGTTTCTTGGTCGAGTGCCACATCGTTTATCGTCACTGTCATTTCATCTAGGTTTGTGGTGTCCGCTGTGATCAAGCGTAAAGTGCTGAGAGCTCCCTTAAAATCATCAGCTATAAATATGGTTGCGGTTTTTACTCCAGTGCCTACTGCCAGAGACATGGGTAGGGTTGCATCATACCCGTATGAGGCCGCATATTTGCTGCTGGGTTTTGAGAAATAGTGCTTCGGTTGGTGGGCAAGAACGTTGGGATCTCGGATCTCTGATAGGATCGCTCGCTCCTCAGCTCCGTGTGGCCATTTGAACCAAGGTAGGTGGATACCATCGGCCCCTTTTGCCCAATAGGCTGCAGCTCCAGCCCGGTATTGTTTCAGGTTGGCATGTCCGCCCTGGTCTGGGAGGGCATGTGTCTGAAGTGAGGGATAGACGCGACAGTCGGTGCCGCGACCAAGCTCGACGAGCCATTCAAAGGGAAAGTCACTATCTAGTTGCATGTCTTCGTAGATGGTCGGTATGACGAAGTCTACTAGACCGGTTTTGATCCACGTCGTTACGTCAATTCCTGCGGCGGTGTTGCCTTTCAGGGTTGGCAGTACCCGAGCTCCTATCAATATCTTCTTACCCTTGCTCTCCGATGCTAGATCTGCCGTCTTACGGGCCTCAACCATGAACCGGGTAAGGATCTGCGCTTTTTCTTGGACTGCATCATCCTCAAAGTAATGAGGCCAGAAGGTCCAGTCGACCTCGAAGCCGTCAATATCATATTTATTAACGGTTTCTTCGATGAGGGCGAACCTCTCTGCCCGTACCTCGGGGTAAGTCCAGTCGAAGGCGAATTTCCCCGGGCCTTTCAAGCACCATTCGGGGTGTTCGTTTCGGAAGGTCCACGTGAACATATCATCTGGTTCCGATGGGTCGGCCGGATGTGACATCCGTAGACTGACGAAGAACTCGATACCCTTGTCCTGAGCGCGGTTAATTAGGATATTGAGAGGGTCGAATCCTTGATTACGGAGGCTTTTAAGATTCTCGTACGCCCTCCATCCAGCTATCTCCTGGAATTTTCCTATATGCGTACCCCACCTCTCACCTACATCAGTGTCATGGAACATCGTTGGGCCTGCACCCAGTCCATAGATTAGGGTGTCGACTCCCGTGCCGACGATTTCATCGATTGGCTTCCATGCTTCCTCAAGGCGCATCGGTGGATCGTAATAATAGATATAGGAGTGGCGGGCGTCGTTGTGGAAAAGTACTCGTCGTTCGCTCATGTGCCTCCCTTGCTTTTAGTCAACGGTGCTCAGGAATTATCTAATAATCAAGACGATGTAACCGTCTCTGACCAATGTATTGTACTTGTGGAATCTCCTTCGGCGAAATTTCCTCAAAATGCGATGAATAAGTTGGAGACTAGAACAGCCACTTTTACGAACCGCTCAATTCCGCCCCGTGGTGGTCTACGTGGACAATCGGGTGGCCTAGTTCCTCCAAATCCGATCCAATGACATCACGGTCTCCAACAACCAGCAGCATTAACTGGTGGTTTTGTATGTGCGTCCCTGCGACGCGATTAATATCGTCAACGGTAAGGTTCTTATACTGTGCCTCGAGCGATGTATAGTAGTTGTCGGGGAGGCCAAACATCAAAATCCGGGCCATTTGGGAGACTGTTTGGCTTTGAGTTTCAAACTGACCTGCAAAACCCTTAAGTAGTCCGTCTTGTGCAGCGGCAAATTCTTGGTTATCCACTGGTCGCCCACCCTGAATGTCTTCGAACTCTTTCAATACCTCGATCACAGCCTCTTTGGTCACAGAGGTCTGAACAGATCCCCATGCTACAAGAGTTGATGGTCCAGTTGCCCAGTCTATTGAAGAATGAAAACCGTAGCTGTAGCCCTTATCTTGGCGAAGATTTTGATTTAGACGAGCCATGAAATGGCCACCAAAAAGGTAGTTGAGAAGGTTGAGTGCGTAGAAATCACCATCGTGCCGGGAGATTGTTAGGTGGCCAGTGTGTATAACTGACTGAGCAGACCCGGGTTTGTCCACCAGATAAATGATTGTTGACGCTCGGACGGGGGCAGGAGGCCCCTCAAGTGTAGGAAGGTTGCTTGTTTTGTTGTCACTCCACCCACCTAGCGTTCTCTCTACGTGTTTCATTAGGCTCATAGAGGAAACGTCGCCAACTGCGATCAGTGTCGAACCAGAAGGGTACCGTGATGATGCGAAGTGAGTAGCGAGGTCATCTCGGCTAAACTCAGCTATCGTAGACTCTGTACCGATTGGTGGGTTTCCGTACGCAGTGTTTTGGCCATACAAAAGTGAGCGAGCTACTCTCTGTGCGACCATTGAGGCATCGTCAGAAATTCTTCGGAGGTCGATTAGTCGCTCCTTGCGTACACGGTCTAGCTCTTTATCTGGGAAGCTGGCTTCTTGGACTACTTCTCCAATTATTTCGATAGCGCGAGCCCAGTGTTGAGTTAGAGTCGAGCTTCCTACGAAACTTTGCTCGTTACCGACTGAACTATTAAGCCGAGCACCCATAAACTCCATCTCTTCAGCGATCTGCTGACTGGTTAGATTCACGGTGCCTTCAGACAGCATGCTTGCTGTTAGATGAGAAAGTCCCGGTGCGTCTAGGGGGTCAGAGGTAGACCCTGAGTTACCAACGATGCTTATTGAAACGACTGGGAGACTACGTTCTTTGATATAGAGTACGTTTAGGCCGTTTGAGAGGACCTCGCGGGCTGGCACTGGTGGTGAGAATGACTTATCCGGCTTCCCGGGAGGGGTGATAGTTCTATCTAGCTTCACATGAGACCCAACGGTCACTTCTTTTTCTGGAAGTACGGTCAGTCTCACCCGGTTGCCACCGAGGCGGTTTGCAACCTGTTTGATGTCATCTGGGGTAATGGCGCGGTAACGTTCGATATCTGAATTTATATTGCCCGGATCACTGGTGAAAATATTAAACAGGTTTAGTTGATCAGCCCGGCCTCCAAAACCACCAATGCGTTCGAGACTACGTACGTCGTCACTTTCGAAGTGATTGAGGGCCCGTCCCAATTCCCGTTCACTTGGAGGAGTGGCCCTAAGCAGATTTAGTTCGGAGTCGGCTATTTCCTGAAGTTCATCAAGGCTTTGGCCAGGGTTGCCAGTAATTTGAATTATGAATTCGCCGGCGATTTCCCGAGTGTAGTGAGCAACCATCACATCTCGCGCTATCTGCCGGGTGTAAACGAGTTCTCGGTACAGACGAGAGGTTTTCCCGTCTCCCAGTATTGATGCCATAAGGTCAAGCGCGGCCTCGTCTGGCCCAAACATGGGGCCAGTTGGCCATACAAGAGATAATCGCGGCAACTGGATCTTGTCTCGCATGTCGAGGCGCGACTCACCTACTAGGGGAGAGTGCATTTGTTTGACACGATCAATGGTTGGGCCGGGAGGTAAGCTCCCGAAGTACCTCTCAATCTGCTCAATCGTATCCTCAACGTCTATGTCGCCTGCGATCGCCAGGCTTGCATTGTTAGGGGAATAGTATTTGTTAAAGAAATCCTTAACGTCATCGAGTTCGGCTGCTGTCAGGTCTTCTTGAGACCCAATAATTGGCCAACTGTAGGGGTGTGGGCTTGGGAAAACGGCCGATTCCAGCGCAAGGTGAGACTTGCCATATGGCCGATTCTCGTAGCTCTGGCGGCGCTCATTCTTTACGACATCTCGCTGCAAGTCTAGACGGTTCTGGTCGAGTGCTTCGAGTAAGAAACCCATTCGGTCTGACTCCAGCCAGAGCACCATCTCTAGATGATTCGCTGGAACGGTGGTCCAGTAGTTCGTCCGATCATGGGTGGTTGATCCGTTGATACTCGCACCAACCTTTTCTAGAGGCTCGAAGAAATCAGCATTGTGGTTCTTAGAGCCTTCAAACATTATGTGCTCAAAAAGGTGTGCAAACCCTGTGCGACCTTGGTCCTCATCTTTTGACCCGACGTGGTACCAGAGATTTACGGCTATGATTGGAAGGGTGTCGTCCTGGTGGAGGATGACTTGGAGCCCGTTGGTTAAGGTATATTTCTCAAAATCGATAGATAGCATCAAAAAACTCCGACTGCAAGACTTGTGTATGCTCAGCTATTATAAGGTGCTAATGGACTCAACAAGAGAAAGCCTGAGCTTTTACGGTAAGTTTACTATTGGGGAAGTAGGGAGGCGATGGCACATGCTATCGGTGATCCTTTGACTAAAGTGAAAGAAGCGATATTTTTACAGATGAAAACATTTACATTGATAGCTTTTCTCGTCGGTATTGCTTTATCGAGCACGGCGTGCGGAGACTCCGATTCTCAAGAACCGACTGCAACACCTAGACCGACAAGAGTTGCCCGACCAACGCCTACCCTCGAGGCATTACCCACTGTTAGTTCTCAGGATTCTCTATCCAAGGCTGGTACTGCTACCACAGAGGGGATGCCGACTCCTATTCCAGCCGTTGGTCAGCCCGCCTTTGAAACCCTGGTAGGTCAGGCGGCACCGGAGTTGGTTGGCATTAGCAACTGGATTAACACTAGCCCATTCACTTTGAAAGATTTTCTTGGCAAAGTTGTACTAATTGATTTTTGGACATACACATGTGTCAACTGCATCCGCACATTACCTATTCTTAAGGAGTGGGATGATAAATATTCGACCAGTGGGTTAGTTGTCATTGGCCTTCATTCACCTGAGTTTGAATTCGAAAAAGATGCAGCAAATGTTGAAAAAGCGGTCGCCGATTTCGGAATAACATATCCAAACCTGCAGGATAATCAGATGGCTACTTGGAAGGCGTACCGGAATCAGGCTTGGCCAGCTAAATACCTGATTGATAAAGACGGGATCATTAGGTACTCCCACTTCGGTGAAGGGGCATACGATGAGACGGAGGATGAGATACGCCGATTGCTCAAGGAGGCGGGCGTCGATGTTAGTCTAATCGAAGATGGGGATATCATTGGAGGGACCTACCACAAAGGAGCCTTTGTGGAAGACCCTGAGCTCCAGCTAACCCGGGAGTTATACACTGGTTTGGAAAGAAACTTCACGGGGCTACAGTTTGAAGGATTGCCCTATGTTTTACATCGGGAATATTTTGAGAATCCTGACAGTGATGTGCTCTATGTGGATGAGGCGAGTGAACACCTAAACCAGTTCATCTACCTGGAAGGCCTCTGGCACAACCATCTCGAGAGCCTGCAACATGCCCGGAAGACAGAGAATTATGAAGACTACATACTGGTTAACTTTCGAGCATCGGAAGTGAATGTAGTCCTCACTGTTCAGGAAAATGCCGAGCCCTACGAGGTGCGAGTTCTAGTTGATGATGCTCCTGTGGCGCGGCAGTTTGCTGGTGCTGATATTCGTTACGATGAACAGGAGAATAGTTTCATGCTGGTTGATCAGGACCGAATGTACGCGGTCTTGAGCTTTCCTGAATTCGAGGGTCATGAGCTTAAGTTAAGTTCTAACTCAGACAGTTTCTCAGTCTTTGCCTACACCTTTGGGGCCTATACTGAACTTCATGATATCCCGTGACGGCAAATTTGATGATCCACCCTTAATACTCTCGCGGGGGTATGATGGGAAACTCTTTTTGGGGGGCTGATATGGTGCGCGAATCCCTGCGGTTTTTAGTGGTAATGGCACATCCCCACGATTTCACTCACGTAGCTGGAACTTGCGGTATCCATACGCGCCTTGGTGATGCAGTCACTTGGGTTGGGATGACAGCTGGACGGATGACCCATAACGAAAGGCTTGCAGACGAGCTCATGAAGCCTCTTGAGGAACAGGACCCGGCCATCGTTAATCAGTCTGAGGATGACTACGCGGCAGAGAAGACAGTGGAACTAAGGAAGGTAGCTGCTCTATTTGGTGTGGAGGATGTTCGGGTTCTGAAATATACAGACAAGCCTTATGTAGTGGAGCGCCAACGCGAATCTGTCGACGAAATCAGGGAGATTATCCTTGAGATCAGGCCCCATATTATCTTCACGCAGAGCCCATTTATTCGAGGGCCCCATGATCTCAAGACAGTAGCAAATAATGATCATACCGAAACAGGAGTAGCAGTCATGGAAGCCAAGCTATTGGCTCAGTTGCCCCGCCAAGGACAAAGAGTTGCCCCGTATACAACACCCATGACCTATTTCCCTGGTGTTTACTTCGATCAGGGTCAGTGGGACTTTACGGTTGATGTAACAGACTTCTTTGAGGCGCGAGTCGAGGCTGAGGCCTTATATAGATCTCAGGGCCATACGCCAGAGTACGCTCGGCGTAGGGTCGAACTAACTCTTGGAAACGCCGGAATGTTTGCGGGAGTACCATACGCGGAAGGGTTTGTACAAGAGTCCGCACAAGTAGTGTCCCAGATCACCCTCAGCGACTATACTCTCAAGAAGGGTACCCAAACCCGTGAAGATCAGATTAATCAAGTTGGTGGTCAAAGATCTTAACGTCTCCCTCCGTGGTCCTCGCGTGTTCCTGTACAATGTTTGTTAATAACGTCCTTTTGTTCTGTAAAAAAACCTCATGAATGACACACCGCTACGCGTTATCCCTCTCGGAGGCCTCGGGGAGATTGGCCGAAACATGATGGCCCTGGAGTACGGCAATGATATTGTCGTTATTGACGCAGGGGTTATGTTCCCTGAAGAAGGTATGCTAGGGATCGACTTTGTAATTCCTGACATCACCTATCTTGTGGAGAACGTTGATCGAGTCAAAGCGATCCTAATTACGCATGGCCATGAGGATCATATTGGTGCCCTTCCCTATGTTTTGCAGGAACTTGATGTACCTGTATATGCTTCGCGTCTGACACACGGCCTGATCACGGTAAAATTGCGTGAGCACAAGCTGCTTGCAGACTCGCGGCTTAACGTTATTGAGCCCCACGAGCCATTTGGTATAGGCAAACTCAAAGTTGAATTCTTCCGAGTCTGCCACTCTATACCCGATGCTATGGGTGTTGCCATTCGAACGCCGCTTGGTACGGTTATCCATACAGGGGATTTCAAGATTGACCATACTCCAGTAGATGGCAAGTCTACTGATTTCACATCCCTTGCACGGATTGTCGATGAAGGAGCACTGTTACTGTGCTCTGACTCCACGTATGCCGAAGTTGAGGGGTATACACTCTCTGAGCAGTTGGTTGGGGAGACACTGGACAGGGTTATTGGCGATGCTGACGGTCGAGTGATGGTCGCGACCTTCGCGTCATTAATTTCAAGAATGCAACAAGTGATTGATGCAGCAGTGAAGTACGACAGGAAAGTCACGGTGGTTGGTCGTAGCATGGTTAATAATGTGAAGATGGCTCGAAACATGGGCTATCTGCAGGTGCCAGACGACGTCATTATTCCGATGGTCGAAGCGCGCCGACTTGCTGACCACAACGTTCTAATTCTTGCAACCGGGGCTCAAGGTGAACCTACCTCAGCATTGGTACGAATAGCTAACGGCGATCATCAAGACGTGGAAATTGTCGAAGGCGATACAGTGATAATCTCAGCCTCCCCTATTCCTGGTAATGAGACTCTTGTCTCCCGGACCATTGACAATCTCCTGAGACAAGGCGCTAAAGTACTCTACAGTCGTATAGCCATGGTGCATGTTCACGGTCACGCAAGCCGAGAAGAGTTAAAATTGATGCTTGGCCTGGTGAAGCCGAAGTTTTTTGTTCCGATACACGGAGAGTTTCGCCATCTAATGGCACACGCCGCTATCGCAGAGTCTACGGGGGTAGAGAGGCAGAACATTTTCGTGCTTGAGGATGGCGATGTGTTAGCCCTTGAGGAGGAGCGAGGAGAGGTTGTGGATGACGTACCCGCGGGGTACGTGTATGTTGATGGCAACCGGCGTTGGGGTACGGAGAGTACCGTATTAGACGAACGGCGAAGGCTTTCACGTGACGGAGTAGTGATACTGACGGTTACTATGGACCGCGCCTCTGGTGAACTACTCAAGACGCCAGAACTGACATCACGCGGATTTGTGGACACACTGGAAACAGATGAGATTTTTGAGAAAGCTTCCGATGTAGTCCAAAAAGCACTGGAAAAGAAAGCCAGAAAAGATGCAGAATGGGGGCAAGTGGAAATTGAGGTGCGCCGGGAAGTTGCTCGGTACTTACATGATGAGACCGGTATTAGGCCATTAATCTTAACGCAGATTGAACTTATATAGGATCGTCATGTCATCGATACGTAGTCGGTTCTCAAGTTGGCAACCCCAGTCCCAGGAAGGTTTCACCCTCATTGAGTTGGTGGTGGTCATAGCGATTCTGGGAATACTGGTTGCCATTGCAGTGCCGGTTATCTCTGGTTATCTAAGTACCTCAAAGCAGCAAGCCTATATCGCCGATCAGAAAATGATTCAGGTGGCGGTGGATGGGTATTTTGCCAGCCCCGATAACCCTCGTTATCAAGGTAAGCGTCAATATCCTACCGTTGCCAATCTAAATGCAGGCATAGTTAATGCTTTGCACGACCTTGTAGTTTTTGGTAGTACGGAGCCTATTGAGATCACTGGTACCACCTCGACGAATCCAATGGGAGGAACTGGGGGAGGCTTTCCGATATGGCTTGATCGGGATGGGGATGGAACGCGACGGAATTCCGATGCCGAGCCGCTATATTTACCAGACGCGAATGTTGAGGCAGAGGATCAATGGAAGGCTGAATTCGTGACCCTTTCCAGTGGGAGAATCTACGTCATTGATACGAGGGACTACTTAATCGCTTTCGATGAACTTGTGACAGCCGGATTATTAGAAGAAACCCCGAAATCAGCTTCTGCGGATCATGGGGGAACGGGTAGTTATTCATGGTTTGTGGATACTGAAGGTAAAGTCCGTAGTCTCTATTTCTTCTACCCAACGCTAGAAAACCAAGGCTACCAGAACGTATTCCCGTAGTCGTAGCTCTGGTTCATCTCACCCGGGCGATGCTTGTACCCCCTTGATTGCAAGGGTATGATTCCGCTGATACTTCCCTGAAAGGGTGTGTATGGATATCTCCCGTAAGAACCGTCTTATCATTAGCAACGATGACGGCTGGATTATGTCTAACATGACCGGTCCTGTAACTCCGGAAACCATCGCAAGCATGATGGTGGAGACTTACCCTGGGTCCCCCATAGGTGGCGTCTCTTGGTGTGTTGGCAATAGCGAGACATTCGAGTTTGAGACTGAGGTTGGAGAGCGATCCGGGGACGGGTACGAGCATTTTGAGACGATTCGTGAGGCATGGATGTACAAGAACTTGCTGAGCCTTATCGAGTCGTCGGGCGGACCACTTACTGAGATTAATCGCCAGTTCAGCAACGTGGGAATCGACATCTTCCCGTCAATGCGAATGAATAGTCATTACGATGTTGGCTATGGGTCTCCCGGTCACGGTAAATTTCGAAGAGAACATAGTGACTGGCTGATTGGTAGGCCGTACGAAGAGATCCCGTTCCCTACTCTTGAGCACGCCATAGCTCGTGGAGTCGATTATAAGTATCCAGGGGTACGGGAACATATTTTGGGGGTTATATTCGAGCTAATTGATAAGTTCGATGTCGCTGGTATCGAACTAGATTACTTTCGGCACCCGGCTTTTTTTCGTGTTGAAGAAGCTTACTCAAATCGGTACTTAATGACTGACTTCATTCGTCTTGTCCGCAAGCGACTCGACGAGGTTGGTAACCAACGTGGTAAACACCTTGACCTACTCGTTAGAGTCCCATCATCACTGTATGACGCTCAGCGAATAGGATTGGACGTTGGCGAATGGATAAAAGAGGACCTCGTTGACATCGTTGCTGCTGGCGGTGGATTCATGCCGTTTGATCAGCCGATTCGAGAGTTTGTGGAGATTGCTGAAGGCACAAATTGTCTTATTTACGGGAGTCTTGAAGCGCTTCGGTGGACACTTGATGAGGAAGTACTTTACGCGGCTGCTTCCCGGTTTTGGGAGGCTGGTGTCGATGGGTTTTACCTATTTAACTATTTCAATACTCCTAGAGAATGGAAGACCAGAGTGTTGGGTAACATGGTTGACAGGGACAAGTTGAAACGCCTCAACAAACAGTACGAACTCGACCACAGTGATCGTATTGCAAGTAAGCATGCCCATGTGGGGGCATTTAGGTATGCGGAACCGTGGGCCTCGTTACCAGTTTTTATTGAAGAGACCCAACCCGGTGGCGGCGTTGCCTTAACCCTTGACATCGGAGATGACGTTGAGGGAGCCAAAAAGGAAGGGAGCCTCGAGGGATGTAAGCTGAGTCTTGGATTCGTTGGTATTGCTGAGGATGACGAACTTGACGTGAAACTAAATGGGAAGGATGTGCCGCAGGAGCCCTCTGAAGTATCGGAGAACGGGTGGCGGTACACGGCATTTGACGGACAGGTTTACCACACCACGATGTCAACACGGGCGGTTGAAGGGAAGTTGATCACCTTTGATGTGACTGAGGTGCCCATTTTAAAGGGAAGGAATGAAATTCTTCTGCGGTTCACAAAGGGAGAGTCACCACACTTCAAACCTGTAACTCTAGCTGAAGTTCGACTAAACATCGCATATAAGCAGGGTTGACTAGATAACGCAGTGGACAAGCTATGTTGATCAAAGTTTGTGTTGGAGATACAGATAGGGTTGTGCGCGATCGTATGATATAAGGGGCGCCAGAGCCCGATGCTTAGGAGGATGCCATGCCGAAACCGTACGCGTTACTCAGGGCGGGATTCCCTTACTTAAAAACCGTTGGCGTGAAGGGTATGATTGATGATCCGCTTGACGTTGCTTTTGGAGAGGAAGGACGTGTCTATGTACTTGGCAACGGTCCTATCCAAATCACCAATATAGATCATGAAAACCTTGGAACTATTGGAGGTCGGGCGAAAGCAGTCGACTTTCAGGCTAATGGTGATGTTGTCACCGTCGACGAGGGAGATCTTTTCATGCCGGCACAGATCATCATAGATGCCCAGGAGAGACTGTATGTGTCCGACGAAGCCTGCCACACCATTAGCATTTTTGATAAGGACGGAACCTTCGCAAGCCGCTGGGGTGATTTTGGTAGCGGAGATGGACAGTTGCGGCGACCCTCGGGCTTAGCGTTCGACCCTAATGAGAATATCTATGTGGTCGACACGATGAACCATCGAGTTCAGAAATTCACAAAGGATGGCACCTTTCTTACTAATTGGGGACGGCAGGGGGTTGGCGAAGGTGAGTTTGACATGCCTTGGGGAGTAGCAGTCGATGGTGACGGCGATGTGTACGTAAGTGATTGGAGAAATGACCGGGTGCAGAAATTCTCTGCTGACGGCGATTTTTTATTCGCATTTGGCGAGACAGGGACTGAGAAAGGCCAGTTTGTGCGACCTGCTGGTATTGATGTTGACGTTGACTTTGACATCTATGTCTGCGATTGGGGAAATAACCGGATTCAGTTGTTCTCCCCAGAGGGTAAATACGTTCAGCAATTTACAGGAGATGCAACACTATCAAAACCTGCTCTAGAAGCGATGCGCACACGTTTACGTACCGTCCGGCTTCGGACGATGGCCGATCTTGAGATAGAGAAGATGTTTCGCGGTCCGAGGTCAGTGCGAGTTAACGGAGAAGGACTGATGTATGTTCCGGACTATGAGTCCTACCGGTTGCAGGTATATCAGAAAGAAGCTTATCAGTTAGAGCCACATCAACTTGCACCAGAGTTAAAAGCCCCTTCGTTACAGCCAAACTAACTTTGAATACTATTTGAGGTTAATTTGTCCAGCATCGGTTAGTCGACCAATACCAGGCTATGGTCGAGCAAGATCAGGTACGGTTCTCCGAACTGATCCTCGTTTTCTAGGTCCCACCCGCTACTGCCTTCAGGCTTTAGACGAATCCCCCAGTCGTCACCGTAGATTAGGTGGGCTCTTGCTTGGCCAGAATCAGATACGGGGGCGTAAGTGGCAGGGACAGGGGTTCCTTCACCTGTGCTGCTCCAGCCAGTTACCTCATACACGCCGTGTGGGTGGTCGGGTTCCTCAAGTCGAACCCTCTTGATCGTGATCGGCTCAGCCTGTGGTTCGTACACCTGCATCGGCATGTAGTCGCAATTTTCGTTACCTTCGACTTCGATATAGATGTAATCAGGCATTTACGATTCCCGTTATACAGTGGATGTTATCCCATCCTCAGAGTAGTCAAGGGGAGGTTGTTAGATGCCCATGATGTTATAACCGGCATCGACATGTACGATCTCGCCTGTGATTCCACTAGCTAGATCACTGGAGAGAAACAAGGCTGCTTTGGCTACTTCATCTGTGGTTATATTGCGTTTCATTGCCGAGCGCTCAGCGGCAACTTTTTTCATATCACGATATTGACTTATGGCGCGGGAAGATAAGGTGTCGAGCGGTCCTGCAGAAATGGCGTTAACACGTATGCCTTGTGGCCCCACATCAGATGCAAGTTGTCGCACGGCATTCTCAAGGGCCGCCTTTGCTGTTCCCATAACGTTGTAGCCAGGGAATACGCGTTCAGACGCCTGGAAGGTCATGGCAATAACGCTGCCGCCATCGGTCATCAATGGGGCTGCGTATCTAACTACTGGGATGAGAGAGTATGCACTGATGTCTAGCGCAAGTGTAAACCCCTCGCGGTCAGTTTTCATGTACTCGCCGCCGAGATCTTCTCGGTTGGCGAATGCGATACTGTGGACGATAGTGTCAAGCTTGCCAAACGACGTCTCCAATTGCTGGTACGTCGCCTCAACGTTCTTATCATCACTAACATCGCACTCAATCAATACTGTGTCATCATCCCAATCAGAGACGAGTTTCTCAACAACGCCTCGAACCCGTTCATTCTGGTAAGCGATCGCTAGCTTAACCCCTGCGTCATGCAAAATATTGGCGATAGCCCACGCGATACTTCTATGATTAGCGACGCCAAAAACAATCCCCGTCTTGCCACTTAACTCAACTGGATACATTTCAGCCTCCACGATGGGACTACCCGCATTGTAGGGCTGCTTGTGTTGTAGGTAAAGGAAGGGATTTGAAAGATAGAATTCATCTATAGATCTGGCAGCCGCCTATTTCATGGAAACAGCCTAGGAAAGTGGCTGGAACGACATGAAGGTACTTTTGGGCTTGATGGAACCCCTATTACCCTTGCAAGGTCGCTCTCGTAAGTTGATAGTGGTCACCCTTGCATATAACTCGCAGATAGATGCGAAGTCGAATCAGGAAGGAAGAACGATGAAGTCGAAGAGCACGGCAACGAAATCGAAAAAACGTATGGTAGAGCATCTCGAAGTTCTTAGGGACTACGCGACCCTGGCCATAGGAAACAACCAGATACTGAATTCTAAAGATCAGTCTGATAAAGATGAGCGGATGGCCGAATTTCTTACTATAGGCAAAAGCTTAAAGATGGACTACAAGGACCTGGTAGCTCAGGTCTTAGACGGAACGCTAAGTAGCAAGAGACCTGAGTGTGGTTGCCCGACTTGCCAGAGTCGCGTGGATAAGGATCAACGGTCTATTAAGTGACCCTTCGGGTGTACCGTTTACCTCTATTTGAGGAACGGTTATGACAGTCCACTACGTGCTAGCCTGCCACCTGCCCTCGCTAGCTTCAGCTTCTTGCTCACCTGGCCATGGTGGCATGGTGACAATGAGGACTGTTAGAGGTGAATCGCCTGTGTTACGGAACTGAAAGCTTGTGCTGGTTGGGATTGTAAGTGAGGAACCTGCTGTCATTTTCGATATATCTTCTACGAGCCCGATCTTTCGCCATATCTCACCTCTCCCTTCTAGTACATACCATATCTCCTCAACAGTCCGATGCTTGACCGGAGAGGAAACTTTTCCGCTTTGCAGCGTTGCGTGCACCATACTTCCACGCAAAGTTTGGGAAAGGAGGCGGATCTCAGAGCCATCTGGTGCAAGGAGATCATAGTCCTGACTAAGGTTCCGGATTTGCATAATCACCTCCTTTTCGTAGGTTCGCGCACGTCCTACTTTTCGTCAACCTGTACCCTCCCTTGTCGCAGGGGATATGTTCATAGGAAAATTAAGGCCCTTTGAGGAGGCAAGATGTACCGGGTTGGAATTATCGGGCTAGGCCCAGTTGCAATTAGGAAGAGTCAAAGTGAAGGGCTACCCGCCTTTCAAGGAAAGCCTGCATCGGACGATATCATTCAAGCAGGCATTGATCCATCGTCGCCAGCTACGGTTCTTGGCGATCCTGTTTTAGTTTCTCACGCGGCTTCCCTCGCGAAAATCTCTGAGATCCAAGTCGTAGCAGTCTGCGACGTTAGTGCTGCACGAATCAAGCGCTTTTTTCACAATTGGAGTGACATTTGGCCAGGCACACGTTCATACACAGATTACTCTGAGATGATGAGAAGAGAGGAGCTGGATTTAATTGCTGTCTGCACCCCCGAGCACTTGCATGTAGAACCGGTTGTAGCTGCAGCTGAAAGTGGTGTTAAGGGAATTTTATGCGAGAAGCCCATAGCGACGAGTCTTGAGGATGCTGATCGTATGATTAAAGCATGTGACAACAATAATGTTGTGCTGAATATTGAGTACACCCGTCGGTGGAGCCCACTTTTCCTGACGGTGCGACAAGTTTTGAGATCTGGGGCAATCGGGAATGTCACATCGATATCTGGAGCATTTGGAGGCGCTCAAGCTTGGATGTTCCGTAGCGGGTCACACCTCTTGGATGCTATGTGTTTCTTCTCGGAATCAGATCCCGAGATAGCGTCTGCACACCTAGAACATGGTTACGATGACTGGGATAGATACCGTGGTTCTGGGGGAGGGAATCTAACTGAGCGCGATCCCGGAGCGACTGGGTACGTCGTATTTAAAAACGGTGTGCGATGCTTCTACACGTGTATCAATAGCTCTCCAGATTTTTACCGCGAGTTCCTTATCGTTGGGAACGAGGGCTACATTTCCTTCCCTTTCAACGGAGAGATAGGAACTTTGCATACTAGGTCGACTGTTGACCCGTCAATGGCTAGTAGTAGTGTCATTCAGCCAGAATCTTACCGAACACGAGCGATTGAGGCAGCCTATCGCGAGTTGATCGAAAACATCTCGTCCGGTACAAAAAGCGTTTCACCGGCTCAAGAATCTAGGAAGTCAGTTGCGATCATGATGGCTTTCCTCAAGTCGCATAAAGAACAAGGCAGGCTAGTGAAGGTATGAATGAGGCGTAGTTACTCGTAAGAACCGACTCAACGAGAAGAGTCGTTTGCCGATTAGATTGGGCGTTTTTCTGACTTACTTCCTTTCGAAACCTAGTACTCCCTTATTAACAGGAACTCTACAATCTGTGAGATTTCGTGTTTGGTAGTGGGAGCGATATCGGCGTTATCAATAGCTTCCATAGCCATTGAGCCGTGTTCTTGTAATAGGTTCTCCGCGTACTCTTGACTACCAGCAGTGGCCATAATGTCTAGTACATCCACCACATCCTGTCCGGAAATCTCGTTTTTGGCGTAGATGGATTTCAATTGGTGCTGTTGAGTTCCCTTTGATTGGGCCATTGCATGAACAATTGGGAGGGAATTCTTCTTTCTCCGGATATCTGATCCTACTGGCTTGCCCGTTTTTTTCTCTTCTCCCCAAGTACCTAACATATCGTCTCGTATCTGGAAAACATACCCAAGAGAGCGACCGAAATTTTGGAAAGCCTTGATACGCACAGTATCTTTCGTGCCAATAACCGCACCGATGTTCACTGAACATCTAATTAAGGCTCCTGTTTTTCGAGAGATCATGTCGAGGTACTCAGCCAGCTCGGTATCGCTGTGGCCTTCATACGCAACGTCAAGGTACTGTCCTTCGATCATCGATAGGTATGATTCGGTCAATAGATGAACCACTTTAGTTGCAACGGTGTAATCTAGGCCTTGCTTATCCAGGTTCCACAAAGCTTGGTCGGCCACTGCACGAAGAAGATTGCCTGCAACGAGTGCTTTTGGTTTGCCCCAAATAGACCATACTGTCGGCCGACCCCATCGCACCTCGTCTTGGTCCTGAATATCATCATGGACTAAGGAAAAGTTGTGGATGAACTCTACAGAGACTGCCCCCGGGATTGCGAGGGCGGGATCTCCGCCTACTGCTTCGCACGTCAGAAGACAGAGAGTGGGTCGTAACGCCTTCCCGGTCCTCGAAGCAATAGGTTTTGCATCTACGTCTACCCAACCCATGTTGTAGCGTAGGACGTCGTAGGCTATACCTTCGCGGTGGTATAGGTGTGAGCGCATTGCAGCGTTCAGGCTTTCTCTATACTTTTCGAATGCTGTTGGGAGGCTTATGGTAGTAGTCGTACGTATTTGAGAACCGCCCTTTCTGTCCTCATTGAGCTATCAATTTCACCCGTGTCCGATCCTCCATTAGCCCCTTTATACAGGTACGAAACGTATCTGTGGAAGATGCTAGCAATACGATCTGTGTTGTGTCAATATGGGCAACCGCAAGTGAAATTTTTCACTTGCGTAGGTATACCCCCTATGCTATATTCCGGCCATGGGTGGAGAAGCGGCTGTTCTCGATGACTATTTTCGACACTATGGTCTCGTGGCGATCTTTACGGCCGTGGCCGTGGCCGTCCCGGTGGGGATGTTACTGGTGTCTTGGGCGGCTTCATTGAATGTTGATAAGCTCACCTTAGGCGGGTTCGGGTCTTTCGTTCGCGTCCGTCCCTCAAAGCCAGATGATGTGAAAATGAGTATCTACGAGTGTGGTTTCGAGACGCTCTCAGGTACGTGGCATCGGTTTAACTTTCGATTTTACTCATTCGCCTTGATATTTGTCGTATTTGATGTCGAGGTTGTGTTCCTCTTTCCATGGGCTGCTAGTTTCGGAATACTGTCGACCCAATTTGGAATATTTGTGCTGGCGGAGATGGGGCTTTTCATCGCAATATTGGTTGTAGGGTGGTTGTATGCATGGCGCAAAGGTGCCTTGGAGTGGGCTTAAATGACGTTTGACGATCTGGATTTGCCGGGAAGTTCGATACCCCTATTCAGTAAGACTGGAGATCTTGACCGTCAAGAAGGCGACTATGTCAATTTCCTTAAGTCTAATAACACTGAACCCATCGCTGAGCCGCTGATAGAGGTTCCTGATGATCTCAAGAGAAATCTCGCAGTGACTTCTCTTGACGCCTTGGTCAACTGGGGTCGAAAGTCGGCCGTTTGGCCTTTGTCGTTTGGGCTAGCGTGCTGCGCTTTTGAAATGATGGCGAGTGCGATGTCTCGGTTTGACATATCTCGTTTCGGTATGGAGGTGTTTAGGGCGTCACCCCGCCAGGCTGATTTGATGATTGTTGCAGGTACCGTCACTTGGAAGATGGCACCTGCCATAGAGCGAGTCTACAAACAGATGGCTGAACCTAGGTGGGTAATCTCGATGGGTGTTTGCGCGACGAGCGGTGGGCCCTACTATGAGTCTTACAGCGTTGTACCGGGTGTGAACCACATAGTGCCAGTTGATGTATACGTCCCAGGCTGTCCACCCCGTCCGGACGCACTACTGTATGGGATCATGCAACTCCACGAGAAGATTAAACGATACTCTGTTCTGGGGGATGAGATCAGGAACCCAGCGGGATGACGAAGCTATTTGTTGGTACTGAGCTAGCCAAGGTTATTGAGCTCAACCATCCAGACTCGATCGCTGATCACAGTGCTGCTGCTGCTATTATCCACCCTGGGCAAATTCACGAAGTTCTGGCTTTTCTCAAACAAGCTGAAGATCTGGACTTTCAGGTCCTAAGCGCCCTGACGGCAGTCGACTACATTGAATACTTCGAAGTCATTTACCATCTACTTTCGATGCGCCGAAACACTCGTTGTGTGATTAAGGCCCGCCTGCCAGGCAGGGAGGAATTGACGATCCCTTCCGTTACTGATCTGTGGAGAGGCGCTGAACTGCAGGAGCGTGAGATTTGGGATCTAATGGGCATAAAGTTTGAGGACCACCCAAATATGAAAAGGATACTTTTGTGGGAAGGTTTTCCAGGACACCCACTCCGTAAGGATTTCATAAGGTAGGAAGACGCACCAATCACTAAAATGGCAATCAAGACTGAACCAATCACTATAAACATGGGCCCACAACACCCGAGCACGCACGGTGTGTTCCGGCTTCGAGTTACCTTCGATGGGGAGGTGGTGGTGGATGTTGAACCAGTTTTTGGATACCTCCATCGGGGTACTGAGAAGCTTGCTGAGGAGCGGACTTATGTCCAGATCGTCACGTTAACCGATCGATTGGATTATACGGCGAGTATGTCGAACAATTTGGCTTATGTCCGGTCTGTTGAAAAGCTAGGAGGTATCGAGGTTCCGGAACGAGCCCAGTACTTGCGTGTTATATGCGCAGAATTGCAGAGAATTGCGAGTCACTTTGTTTCTATAGGGTTCATGTTGCAAGAGTTAGGTGCGTTTGGTACCCCGCTGATGTACTGTTTTCGTGAACGTGAGCGGATTCTCGATCTTTTTGAAATGTTATGCGGTGCGCGGATTACCTTGAGTTATATGCGTCCAGGAGGCTTGATTCAGGACGCACCTGAAGATTTTTGGCCAGCCCTAGGCATCCTCATGGAAAGCATGCCTGAATACATTGACGATCTTGAAGGACTGGTCACATCGAATGAAATCGTGTTAGCACGCACCCGCGATGTGGGGATTATTTCACCGGAACTTGCAGTCAATGGTTCCGTCACGGGTCCCATGCTACGTGCTAGTGGTGTGCAATGGGATCTTCGAAAAGCAAACCCGTACGAAGTTTACGACCGGTTGGAGTTCGATGTTCCAATCGGCTACCAAGGTGATACTTACGATCGGTATTTGGTACGTGTTCAAGAAATGCGTGAAAGCGTACGGATCATTGAACAATGTATTAAGCAAATTCCTGGAGGGGCGATTCAGTCAGAGGCACCGTTCTTTGTACGCCCGCCTGTTGGGGACGTATACGATGCGATTGAGGCGCCCAAGGGGGAACTGGGGTTCTACCTGGTTAGCGATGGGGGTATATCGCCGTACAGGTGCAAGATCCGCGCTCCGTCCTTTATCAACTTAACCGTGTTGAGGGATATGCTGGTTGGTTGGAAGCTAGCAGATCTGGTTGTTATATTCGGTAGTACAGACGTAGTTTTAGGAGAGGTCGACAGGTAGGCCCTAATAACTATTATGAGTTTTGATCAATTATACGATCTTCTTGACAGATTCGTGCCAGAATCAATCGACTGGATGGTCTTCACTGTCACCGCATTGATTCTTTCGCTAGCTGTGATAAACGCGATGGTGCTTTGCACAGCGCTATATACTTGGTTCGAGCGTCGTATGTTGGGACGATTCCAGTCACGTATCGGCCCTAACCGCTGGGGGCCATTCGGTTTGCTTCAACCGATTGCCGATGTAATCAAGCTACTAGTCAAAGAAGATGTAATACCTGTTGTCGCTGACAGGGCCGTTTTCACTTTAGCGCCAGTTGTTCTCTTGGTCCCGGCTCTAATGGTGTTTATTGTGATTCCCTTCGGAGAGCAGAGCTTTTTGGGGAAACTCAATGTTGGTGTCCTATTTATTCTGGGCGTCACAGGAGTTAACACGCTTGCAATCATTATGGGCGGCTGGGCGTCCCGAAATAAGTACGCTCTGTTTGGGGCTATGCGTGGTGCTGCTATGCTCATCAGCTATGAAGTACCAATGGCACTCAGCTTGATAGGGGTCATCATACTTGCCGGTTCGATTTCACTGGTTGATATAGTCAGCAGTCAGGGCATTTTCTATATTCTTGTTCAACCGCTAGCGTTCCTTGTTTTCATGGCTGCAGCCTCGGCTGAAATGAGCAGGGCCCCCTTTGACATGATTGAGTCCGAGTCTGAGCTTGGAGCTGGCTACCATACTGAGTACAGTGGTATAAAGTATGCGATTTTTCAACTAGCTGAGTTTATGGCACCACTCGTCACTGCCGCTGTCGCAACGGTCGTTTTCCTTGGTGGAACCAAAGGGATCGACCCGATTCCCGGGCAGGTGTGGTTTTTGTTGAAAGCGTTTTCGGTAGTTTTCGTGTTGCTTTGGGTTCGAGCAACGTGGCCACGTCTGCGAGTCGACCAGATAATGGGATTTGCGTGGAAAGGGCTGTTCCCATTATCGGTCATTAATTTCTTTGTGGTCGCGGTTGAGTTGTTTGTTCTCCAGGAGCCTGACGGAACGATAACCAACCAGTCGATGATGATTATGACTGGGATAAACTGGGTTGTGATGGTGGTTTCAATTGTTTTAATCGCAACAGTGCTGGGGCAGGGCAAACTGCAACACAAGTTGCCTCCACAGCCCTCGTCGCTTGCCAATATGGCCGCATCGGAAGGAGATTAGAAAGTGTATGGACTAGGGATGGTTAGAGGTATGGGGGTGACCTTCAAAAATCTAGTATTGCCTAGTCGTCAGTTCGCCGTACAATACCCCAACCGTAAGATCAGTTTGTTTGAGCTCGCTAAAGAAAACGATACTGACGTCGTAAGTTTTGCTATCAACAACCCTGTACAGGCTATAAAAGCCCTCGCAGGTTTTGTGGAAGTACCGGTAAGACTTCCTCAACACTCAAGATTCCGAGGCGAAGAATTCACATGGTATGAGCAACGGTGCACGGGCTGTGCTAGCTGTGCCAAGTTCTGCCCACTTGGAATTATTAAGATAGTTACTGACACGAGCGGTAAGTACGAACAAGATGGAGGCAAATACGATATCGAGGTTTTCGATATCGACATAGGTCGCTGCATGTTCTGTGGACTCTGTGTTCAGGCATGTCCGTATGATGCACTCCACATGGGCAGTGGTTTTGAGGAAGGCGTTTACAGACGTGATGATCTCGTAATCGACGTGGAACGTCTCAAGGCTGCTCCTAAGAAGCCCAGTACCTGGTATCGGCCACAGATTGAATCACAAAACTTTGATCCCCAAAGTGACGATATGCGAGAGTATCTCGATGTGGGTCGCCACGAGCGCCCAAGCCAGGATCAACAGGTTGACAGGTGGGCGAAGCGTTGAATCTAGGAAGTGGCACAGAATCAACGATCGTATTGGATATCGCCTTTTGGGTGATTTCAGTATCTACTATCATAGCTGGGCTAGCGGTGGTGTTTATGAAGGACGTGTTCCGCGCAGCCCTATTCCTCGTAGTGGCTTTCCTTGGCACAGCAGGTTTGTTTGTGCTCTTACGTGCAGAGTTTCTAGCCGTGGTACAGGTGATTATCTACGTTGGGGCTATCTCAGTATTAATTCTGTTCGCCATTTTGATGACACGGGATACTGAACAGGGTAGCCCTTCCAACCGCCTTCGGTACCCGGCCGGAGGAGTCGCATTACTGTTCATGGGGGCTGCCATATTTGTCTCTTTCAATAGTGAATGGGTGTTACTCACGGAATTTCTTCAAGGTGGAGTCGGAGAAACACCGGGTTTATCTGAAGCAACAGTTGCAAAGGTTAACGAGGTTTATGCTGATACTGTTCCGGTAATTGCGAGTCTACTTCTAAGAGACTACGTGCTTGCCTTTGAGGTCGTATCAGTATTGCTGCTGGCGGCTGTTATAGGCGCACTGGCTTTGGTTAGGGAGCGCTAGTATGAGTCTCGAGAATTTTCTGTTAGTTGGGGCAATTCTTTTCTCCATTGGGATGTATGGAGCTATTTCTAGAAGAAGTGCCGTGGTCGTTCTCATGAGCCTTGAATTGATGTTCACGGCAGTCAATATCACAGCTGTTGCTTTGTCGCGCTACGTTTTGCCTGCAGGGCTGATATTCGATCCATCGACAACCAGCGATTTAGTCACTCGTTCACTGCTAACAGGCCACGTATTCGCGATCTTCATAATCACTGTTGGGGCGGCTGAGGTGGCCCTTGGAGTAGCGATTGTCATTACGCTCTATAGGAACCGCGAGACAGTATTTGTCACAGATGCCAACCAGATGAGGCACTAAAGATATGTACACTGATTATCGAGAGGCTCCCAACCTAGTCATCGCTGAGATGTGGAAGAATGTTTTGGAAGGCGAAGGTCTACCTACGAAAATTCTCCCGAAAGGAGACATCCGCTCTTGGGGGGAGCGCGTTCCTTTCCGGGTAATGGTCCCTCGGGGACGTGAACATGTTGCAGACGAGATTTTGAGGAAGCTGTAGTGACCGACTTCATACCGAACTTTTGGCAACAGATTGAAGAACCACAGGCGTGGCTCATATTCCTATTTCCGCTTGGGGCGTTCCTCGTAAACAGTCTCATCATCAGGCCGTTCTTCAATCAGTATTCGAAGTTATCAGGTTGGATAACCGTTGTATCCCTTACAGCATCGTTCGTTCTTTCGGTCTACGCAGTTGGTAGCGTGGCAGCAAACGATGGCAGGTCAATCGGTTGGGCAAGTCATGAATGGGTTGAAGTCGCGAATTTTAAAATGACCGTCGGTATCATGATGAACTCTCTGACCGCGTTGATGCTTCTCGTGGTAACGGGGGTGAGCCTGTTAGTTCAGATCTACTCCATGGGATACATGAAGGGGGATTCTGGATACTCTCGATACTTCGCTTACATGTCCCTGTTCACTGCTTCGATGGTTGGTCTTGTAATGTCTTCAAATATCGTCCAATTGTTCGTTTTCTGGGAACTGGTAGGACTATGTTCATTTCTGCTGATTGGTTTCTGGTTCCATAAGCCCTCTGCTGCTGCGGCGGCAAAGAAAGCCTTCCTTGTTACACGTGTGGGGGACTTTGGGTTTTTACTTGGGATTCTGTACCTCTTTTCACAGGGCGATTCATTCACGGCCAATAATCTCAACCCGCTTGAGATTCGGGATATCGAGAAGGCTATCGGTTTAGGTACCGTTATCTCATCCAGCGTGGCTGGCTGGATCGCGCTCGGATTTTTCCTAGGTGCGATGGGGAAATCAGGGCAATTCCCCCTCCACACCTGGCTTCCCGACGCAATGGAAGGACCGACACCAGTTAGTTCGTTAATCCACGCAGCTACCATGGTAGCTGCTGGAGTTTTCCTGGTGGCACGCTTCTTCCCTCTTTTCGAGGCCTCTCCGGTGGCTCTGGACACGGTAGCAATCATTGGGGGAGTTACAGTGGTCTTTGCCGCTAGCATGGGCCTTGTTATGAATGACATAAAGCGTGTGCTCGCCTATTCCACGGTCAGCCAGCTCGGATATATGATGCTTGCTATTGGCGTAGGTGCGCCAGGTGTGGCCATTTTCCATCTATTTACGCATGCATTTTTCAAGTGTCTATTGTTCCAGGGGGCGGGTAGTGTAAGTCATGCAGTAGGTGGAACATTCGACATGAGGTACATGGGTGGCCTCAGAAGAGTCATGCCTTGGACATATGCAACATTCCTAATAGGTAGCCTAAGCTTGGCAGGGATATTCCCGCTTGCCGGTTTTTGGAGCAAGGACGAGATTCTTGCGTCAGCGCAAGGTCAAGCCGGCTTTATTCCGCAGGCTGTGTTCGGACTTGCCCTAATTGCAGTTACCATGACGGCGT
>Ga0310344_10000449_pt1 | contig 32427 bp, 26 predicted proteins | sample HC15DNA20200_MG_FD_203801 | JGI IMG/M metagenome (GOLD analysis project Ga0310344, IMG submission 203801) | Marine microbial communities from station ALOHA, North Pacific Subtropical Gyre - HC15-DNA-20-200_MG | ecosystem: Environmental > Aquatic > Marine > Oceanic | place: Pacific Ocean: North...
ATTACTAATTTTAGGTGCTATTGTCACTGTAAGATTAGTAAGATTATGGCTTGAACGCCGCAAAGGGTCTGCTGGGTCAAGATTGCACACAAGGTTAGTTGGTCTATTTAGCCTAGTATCTGTAACCCCCGCTATTTTAGTAGCAGTATTTTCTGCGTTGTTCCTTAATTTTGGATTACAAGCCTGGTTCTCTAAACAAGTATCTACTGCTCTTGATCAATCAGTTGTTGTGGCACAGGCTTACATGCAAGAGCATCGTGAAATAATTCGTAGTCATGCAATAGCCATCGCTAACGATATCAATAGAAACGCACCTAACATCTCACAGAATCCAACTCTTCTGAAAAATTTATTAAATCAGTTCGCTTTGCAAAGAGGTTTGTCAGATGCAGCAGTATTAACCAGAAACGGAAGAATTCTTGCCCAAAGTGAATTAAGTTTTGGGCTTGAACTTGAGCGGCTTCCAGAAACTATAACAGACAGGGCAGCATCAGGTGAGGTAGTGATACTTACTAACGAAACTGACGATCGCGTAAGAGCCATGGTACGCCTCGTCGCATTTGTAGACGCATTTTTGTATGTAGGTAGTTACATCGAAAGTAATGTTTCAACTCATGTGCAAAGAGTAGAGAGTGCTGTTGGTCAATACAAGGAACTGGAGAGTAAACAGTCAGGGTTCCAAGTTACCTTTGTTCTTATATTTGTGGTTGTAGCCCTATTAGTACTTCTTGCTTCGGTTTGGGTTGGTTTAGCCATATCTAATCAGTTAGTTCGACCTATCGGAAATTTAGTATTGGCCGCTGAACGGGTTCGCAGTGGCGATCTATCAGCTCGTATTATAGAGGGTGATAATGATGATGAAATGTCCAGTCTCGGTCGAGCATTCAACAGAATGACTGGCCAGCTCGAGGAGCAAAGAAATAGATTAATAGAAGCCAATCATCAGCTTGACGAAAGAAGGCAATTTACCGAAACAGTCCTGCGAGGAGTAACGGCAGGTGTTATAGGAGTGAATCCTGATGGCATTATAACTCTGCCTAATCGATCAGCAATGGTGCTTTTAGGCGTAAAATCAGAGGAATTTTTAGGTCAATCAGTTGCGGAAGTAATTCCTGAAATGGCAGAATTAATTGATCAAGCAAAGAAAAAGCCATTGCAGCTAATTGAAAAACAAATTCAAATAGACCGTTCTGATAAAAAACAGATACTTCTTGTTAGAGTAGCCGTAGAAAATTTAGCCGGTAGTATTTCTGGGTACATTTTGACATTTGATGATATTACAGCCTTAGTTGCTGCAGAAAGGACTGCTGCATGGGCTGATGTAGCAAGAAGGATAGCGCACGAAATTAAAAACCCTCTTACTCCTATACAGCTTTCTGCTGAACGCTTAAAAAGAAAGTATTCAAACGAAATCATTTCTGATCCTGATATATTTGCTTCCTGCACGGATACTATAGTTCGTCAGGTAAGCGACATTCGAAAGATGGTAGATGAATTTTCTGACTTTGCTCGAATGCCAACTCCTATTATGAAACTTGAAAGCCTTAATGAAATAATTAAACAAGCTATAGTACTCCAACAAGTTTCCCAAACTGACATAAAGTTTATATATGACAAACCAATATCCGACATCGCAATTGAGTGCGATGGTCCTCAAATCCGACAATGTCTGACCAATTTGCTTAAAAATGGAATTGAAGCCATTGAAAGTAGACGTAATAGTGAAACTAGAGAGCTTATTGAAGGAAAAATTTGTATAAAATTAATTTGTGAAGATACTGAAATACTTATTGAGGTGGAAGATAATGGCATTGGACTGCCGGACAAAAACAGAAATAGATTAATAGAACCATATGTAACTACTCGAACCGGTGGCACTGGTCTAGGCTTGGCAATAGTTAGTAAAATTATGAAGGATCATAACGGACATTTCTCATTAACCGACAACCCTCTCGGTGGCACGGTTGCTATACTTAAATTTTTTAAGAAGCTTCAGGATAATTCTGATATTACGTAAAATGTTTAGTGAAATTGATAGGAATTTTTGATAATGGCGCCACGCGATATATTGATAGTTGATGACGAGGAAGATATTCGTATTCTGGTGGCCGGTATCTTGGAAGATGAAGGATATGAGGCTAGAAGCGTTGCCAACAGTGACGCTGCTTTAAGCGCTCTCGAAAAAAATCCCCCGCCAGCTCTCTTAATTTTAGATATATGGCTTCAAGGAAGTAAGCTTGATGGAATGGAATTACTCAGTTTACTTTGCAAAAGACACCCAAATTTACCTATAATAATGATTAGTGGTCACGGAAATATTGAAACGGCGGTCTCAGCAATTAAGCTTGGAGCTTATGACTTTATAGAAAAACCTTTTAAAGCGGATCGCCTTCTCTTGCAAATATCACGAGCGCTTGAAGCTGCAGACTTGCGCCGTGAAAATGCAGAATTAAAACTTCAAATTGAACCCGCACCTGGTTTGATAGGTGTTTCTACCTCAACCAACCTACTTCAGACAGCAATTAAAAAAGTTGCCCCAACCGGAAGTCGTGTAATGATTACTGGGCCGGCTGGATCTGGTAAAGAGGTAATAGCCAGACTTATACATAAGCACTCCAATAGAAAAGATTTCCCCTTTGTAGTGGTAAATTCCGCGATGATGCGACCGGACACTTTAGAAGCTGAATTGTTTGGTAGCGAACCAAGTGACATAAATTCTGATAGCCCCCGAAGAATTGGCACATTTGAACGAGCACATGGTGGAACATTGTTTTTTGATGAGGTAAGCGATATGCCCATTGAAACTCAGGGCAAAATGGTAAGGGTTATACAAGAGCAATCATTTGAAAGAATTGGGAGCGGTGCGCGAGTTGCAGTCGACGTAAGGGTTATAGCGGCCACAAATAAGGATCTAATGACCGAAATTGAACAAAAACGCTTTCGTGAAGATTTATACTATCGTTTAAATGTCGTCCCAATTCACGTTCCTCCATTAAAAGAACGACGGGATGACATTCCAGAGCTAGCAAGCCATTTTATGCTAAGTGCTTCAAAAATAGCGGGTCTATACCCAAGAAAAATAGCAGATGATGCTTTGGCTGTCTTACAGTCATGTGATTGGCCAGGCAACATTAGGCAATTAAGAAACGTTATTGAATCGTTATTAATAATGTCTCCCGGCAAACAAACCGACGATGTAACAGCTGCAATGCTACCTCCGGAAATAGGATCAGGCATGAATGAAGATTCAAACAACCAATGGAGTGGGGAAATTATGTCGCTCTCTTTGAGGGGGGCGAGGGAAATATTTGAGCGGGAATATTTGAGCACGCAACTAGGTCGTTTTGGCGGTAACATCTCTAGAACAGCACAATTTATAGGCATGGAACGTTCTGCCTTACATCGGAAACTTAAAAACCTGAATGTTTCCGATACAAGCCGTTCCAATACGCCTGACCGTGAACACAATTCCCTAGAATAGTACTACATCACTTACCACCTTATAACTATAAGAGAGGTCAGCATAGTGAGAGTAATAGTCTGCGGAGCAGGGCAGGTTGGATCCAGTATCGCGCGCCAGCTAGCAAGTGAAGCCAATGATGTCACGGTAATCGATAGCAACGCCGCAACAATTCAAAAACTAACCGAGACTGAAGAAGTTAGAAGCCTTGTCGGTTGCGCTTCATTGCCCAATATCTTAGACGAGGCCGGCGCAAAAAATGCTGATATGATTATTGCTGTTACTTATTCTGACGAAGTAAACATGATAGCCTGTCAAGTTGCTCACTCCATTTTTGAAGTTCCTGAGAAAATAGCTCGTGTGCGAGACCAAAGTTATTTGGATCCGGTTTGGTCAGAGTTATATAGCCCCTCAAACATGCCAATTGATTTAATTATATCCCCTGAAATTGAAGTTGCCCGGGCTATTTTCAGAAGACTTAAAGTTCCTGGGGCACTGGATAGTCTTTCTTTCGGAGATGGTCGCCTACAAGTTATTGCTGTCAGGTGTCAGGAGGGCTGTCCGGTCGTAAACACTCCTCTACGACAGCTAACTGAATTATTCCCAGATCTCAATATAGTCGTTCTAGGTATAATGCGTAGCGATAAATTGATTGTTCCCAAGGGTGACGACCAAATGTTAGTGGGAGATGAGGTGTACTTTGTAGCTGATAGCAAACACGTCGAACGCTCAATGTCAGTTTTTGGTCATGAAGAGAAAGAAGCGCGACGTATGGCCATTGTTGGAGGTGGAAATATTGGACTATTTTTGGCTAAAAAATTAGAAGATGAGCATCCCGACCTTAACCTCAAAATTATAGAAGTCAGCAGTAAACGTGCACAGTATTTAGCTGAAAACCTCTCTCGTACCACAGTAATACAAGGTGATGCGTTGGACAGCCAAATTCTAGCAGAAGCTAATATATCGATGGCTGAAGCAATAATTGCAGTATCAAATGAAGACGAGGTTAATATTTTAGCATCATTGCTAGCAAAACGTGCTGGTTGCCAGACTGCTATTACCCTAATAAACCGTCCTAATTATGCTCCCTTAATGGGAGCTTTAGGTGTGGATGTTGCCGTCAGCCCTCGTGAATCTACTGTTTCCACAATTCTTCGCAGAATTCGAAGAGGACGAATTTTAGGAATTCAGTCTATAAGAGATGGGCTAGCAGAAATAGTAGAAGCTGAGGCACTAGAAACTTCACAATTGGTAGGAAAACCACTTAAAGAAATTAATTTACCTAATGGAATTTTATTAGGTGCGATTTTGCGAGATGATAAAGTAATTATCCCAAGGGGTGATAGTGTGATCCAACCACATGATCGAGTGGTCGTACTCGCTTCCTCATCAGTTGTGAAAAAACTAGAAAAACTTTTTACCGCAAGCCTCGAGTTTTTTGATTGAGAGAATATTTTTATGTCTAGAATTGCATATGTTAATGGTCGTTATTTACCTCATCACAGTGCTACAGTGCATGTCGAAGATAGAGGATATCAATTTTCTGATGGAGTTTACGAAGTCGCCGCAATTTGCGATGGAAGAATCATTGATGAAACTGGGCACTTAAAGCGCCTTAAAAGATCGCTTAAGGAGCTTAGAATCTCCATGCCAATGAAAGAGCAACCGCTAAAAGCTATTTTTCAAGAAATTATTCGGCGCAATCGTATTGATAATGGAATTTTTTATTTGCAAATTACCAGAGGTGTAGCCAGACGCGACCATCCATTTCCAAATGAAGAAACAAAACCAGGGTTAGTTCTTACTGCACGGTCAACAGCACGTCGAAATATAGGTGAAGAGGAAAAAGGCATTCAAGTCGTAACTACTAGGGATATTCGATGGTTGAGAAGAGATATTAAATCCATATCGCTTTTGCCGAATATTTTAGCAAAACAAAAAGCAAGAGAAAAAGGAGTGTATGAAGCATGGTTTGTTGATGATAGTGGATTAATCACAGAAGGATCGTCTACTAACGCGTGGATCGTAGATAAAAATGGATCAGTTATTACTCGCCAATTGGGGCCTGATATTTTAGGTGGAATAACCAGAGATACTGTCATTTCGCTCGCAAAACAAAATGGAATTACTATTTTAGAAAGACCCTTTACTAAGGACGAAGCAATAGTTGCATCCGAAGCCTTTATCACAAGCACGACTTCATTCGTAACCAGTGTAGTGGGCATAAATGAAAACCAAATTGGGAATGGAAAACCGGGCCCTGTAACAAAACAGCTTCAGAAACTTTATCTAAATTATTGTTATAATGTAGGTTCAAACCATTAAAATGGTAAATACTTAAAACACTAGAAATAATTTTTATTAAAATAACACATGATATATTTTATGTTATTTTTCAGTAGTTTACCTTAAAATAAAAAATTAAGTTATAATAAATAATATAGTAACCTAGAAAATAAATTATTAACATATACTTGGATTAGTAAATTAAATGATCTTATAAACAGATAAACTGTATAAACCCCATATAACAACTGACTAATAGAAACAGGGGAACAAGCTCATGCCTAGCGATAAAACCCAAAACCTCCAAGACGTATTTTTAAATCATGTTCGTAAGGTCAAAATGCCAGTTACCATTTTCCTTGTAAATGGCGTTAAACTTCAAGGGATCATAAACTGGTTTGACAATTTTTGTATATTATTGCGGAGAGATAGCCATTCCCAATTGGTGTATAAACACGCAATTTCAACCATAATGCCGAGCCAACCTCTACAACTCAGCAACTCAGACAATGAGGATGACCTCTCCAACGATGAGTGACAAGAACCGTCATTTACTAAACTAAAATTGAGATCTATGCGTACGGCAATACTTCTTCCTAAATTGCCTCTAGCCCGCGTCGCTGACAAATTATTGGCTGATGGAGGTCGCAAGAAACCTCTGTATTTTCATAGTAATATACTGGCGGGAAGAGACGACGGTTCGCGCCTGAACGAAATTACAGGCCTTGTTAAGGCTATCGATTTAAAAATTTATCACTGTTCCACTATAAAGGTGGCAAAAGTACGCCCTTCAACTTTATTTGGTTCTGGAAAAGTGACACAAATACAAGGAGTTGTCGACGCCATTAATATAGAGATAGTAGTGGTAGACTCTTCTTTAACTGCAATACAGCAAAGAAATTTAGAACGAGCTTGGAAGTGTAAAGTTATAGATAGAACTGCACTTATTCTTGAAATTTTTGGCGCACGCGCCCGGACTAGAGAAGGTATACTTCAAGTTGAATTAGCATCACTGTCCTATCAGCGAAGCCGATTGGTACGGTCATGGACACATTTAGAGAGACAACGAGGTGGATTTGGGTTTCTTGGTGGGCCTGGGGAAACACAAATAGAGTCGGATAGACGCCAGATTCAAATTAGAATTAACAGTATTAAACGAGATCTCAAAAAAGTTATTCGAACCAGAACACTTCATCGTGAGGCCAGACAAAGAGTGCCATATCCCATAGTAGCGCTTGTCGGTTATACTAACGCCGGGAAATCGACTCTTTTTAATCGACTTACTGGAGCAAATGTAGACGCTATGAATCAGGTTTTTGCTACTCTGGATCCAACTATGAGAGCATTAGCGTTACCTTCCAAACGCCAAATAATCCTTTCGGATACAGTTGGTTTTATCTCAGATTTGCCACATGACCTAATAGCCGCATTTAGAGCAACATTGGAAGAGGTTAGTGCTGCTGACCTAATTCTCCATGTACGAGACATTTCTCGTCATGACACAACGGAACAGCGTCAAGATGTTTTAAATGTGCTAACTCAATTAGATAAATCGTCCTCAAGTATAGAAACTAATATAATTGAAATTCTTAACAAGATAGATTTATTGGATGGCAATGAGCGTACGCAACTTGAACGATTAAGTAAATCCAACAATTTGACATGTGTGTCACTTTCGGCCCTTAAAAACGATGGATTCGAAAAGTTACTCTCTATTATCGACGAAAATCTGAAATATAGTAAAAAGACAATTAATTTAGAAATTCCGCTTACTGACGGCGCTACTATTGCTTGGCTGTATCAAAAAGGTGATGTGTTGAGCAGGTCGGATAATTATTTAGTAGCTAAATTGCAAGTCAGCCTCTCACCAAGAGATTTAAAACTTCTTCATAAACGGCAAAATTCTAGCAATTTTACGCAATAAAAGCCCTTGATATATACAAATTTAGAAAGTTTTACCCTACCCAGTTGACAGAAGCCCTTGTGGATCCCTATATACAATCTAGCACTCGTACGATTGGAGTGCTAATTTGGCGCGCGTTGCGCTAATATTTTTTGTGTTTGTTTGACTTGGGGTCGTAGACCTCGCAACTACCTTCGGGAGATAAAGAATGAATATCAGGCCCTTGCACGATCGAGTTTTAGTTCGTCGAGTAGATCAAGATGAAAAAACGGCTGGTGGTATAATAATACCTGATAGTGCCCAAGAAAAACCATCAGAAGGCCAAGTAATTGCTGTGGGCACTGGAGAAAGAGATGAAAACGGGAATCTTCATGGATTGGATGTTTCCAAAGGGGATCGAATACTTTTTGGCAAGTTTTCTGGAACGGAAGTCAAAGTAAATGGTGAGGATCTTCTTATCATGAAAGAGTCTGACATTATGGGCATCATTCAATAGGATAGGTTATACAATGGCTATTAAAGAAATAAGGTTTTCAGAAGATGCTCGCGAAAAAATGGTGCGTGGAGCTGATACTCTTGCTGATGTGGTACAGGTTACCCTAGGCCCTAAGGGTAGAAACGTAGTTTTTGACCGAGGAGAAGGCACGACGCCTAGAAGCACCAAGGATGGTGTAACGGTAGCCAAAGAAATAGAACTATCCGATCGTTTTGAAAATTTGGGCGCGCAGATGGTTCGCGCTGTTGCGGCCCGGACTGGCGAAGTTGCTGGAGATGGCACTACGACCGCCACGATCTTAGCTGGTGCAATATTGCGAGAGGGAGTTAAGGGCGTAACCGCAGGACTTAACCCTATGGGCATTAAGAATGGTATTTCTCGAGCAATAGCAGCTGCTAAAATAGATATTTCAAAGCGCGCTAAATCAGTGTCCACTCATAACGAAATAAGTAATGTAGCAAGAATTGCAGCCAATAACGACAAAGTTATCGGTGACATGATTTCCGCCGCAATGAAAGAAGTAGGTCAAGAGGGGGTAATTACAGTTGAAGACGGCACATCTTTAGAGAATGAGCTAGAGATTGTTGATGGCATGCGATTTGATAAAGGGTTTCTCTCCCCTTATTTCATGACTGATGCTAATAAGATGATAGCTGAACTTAAAAATGCTTATGTCTTATTGCATGACCAAAAGCTTTCTAAGCTTACCGATTTAATTGGCATATTAGAAAAAGTAAAGGAAACTAATAGACCCCTACTGATTATTGCAGAAGATGTTGAGGGTGAAGCATTAAGTGGCCTTGTAGTTAATAAACTGCGTGGTGGGTTGAACGTTACCGCCGTGAAGGCACCATTATTTGGTGATAGACGGAAAGCAATGCTTGAAGATATTGCTATTCTTACTGGCGGCGTTGTTATAACCGAGGACATGGGGAATAAACTGGATCAATTATCTCTAGGCGAATTAGGCCAAGCGGCTCGTATAGAAGTAAGTCAGAGTGAGACTATGATTGTTGGTGGTAAAGGAAAGAAAAAAGCAATAGAACAACGATGCAATCAATTACGTAACATACTTGCCTCTGAAGAGTCTGAGTATGAACAAGAACGTTTACAAGAACGGCTTGCTAAGCTCGTCGGGGGTGTAGCAGTGTTAAAAATTGGGGGCGCAAGTGAGTCTGAGGTAAAGGAGCGTAAAGATCTAGTGGATGATGCCCTACATGCGACACGCTGTGCAGTTGATGAGGGGATTGTTCCAGGAGGAGGGGTCGCGCTTGTAAATGCATACAAAGCTTTGGCAAGACTTAAAAGCGAAGATGATTCAGAAAATTTTGGTATTAAAGTTGTTCGAAAGGCCTTGCCAATCGCAGCACAATCAATAGTTAAAAACTCTGGAGAAAATGGTGATCTTATTATTGGCAAACTGATGGAAGAAAAAGCGTCTAACAGAGGTTTCGATGCACAAAATGGTAAGCACTGTGACATGATGAAAGCCGGTATTATTGATGCGGCTAAGGTAGTAAGAACTGCTTTAGAAGATGCTGGTTCTGTTGCTGGTCTTATGATTACAGCAGAAGCAATGGTGGTAGAAATCCCAGAAGATATCCCGGTACCCGATATGCCTGCTGGCGCTGATGCAATGCATGGCGGAATGCCAGGCATGGGTGGCGGAATGCCAGGCATGGGTGGCGGAATGCCAGGCATGGGTGGCGGAATGCCAGGCATGGGTGGCGGAATGCCAGGCATGGGCGGCATGGGCGGCATGGGCGGCATGGGCGGTATGCCAGGTATGGGAATGTAGTAGTATTTATTTTATTATATTTTTATAGTCCAACCCACAATCCAAAGCATATTAATATTCTTAGAAGTCAGTTTATAGCCTACGTATGTAAAACAAACACATATAGCTAATTTTTTGTTAGTCATCACTACCTAGTGGAAGGATTTTTTTAATATTTTCCTCGTGTGAAATATTTGTTTCCCTCAACGCCATTTCCGAATTGATTCCTAAGCGTCTAAAATAATCAACACATAAAAATAAGAACTCGCCGGATAATTGCTTTAATGAGGTCGTTGAATATTTATCAGTAGACGCAATTTCATTATTTGACATTGTTGTAATTGCATCAGGTGGGTTTAATTTATCAAGAAGATTTTTAATTTGTTCTAGCTGTTTATGCGAAGTATTTTTAAAACCAGCCTTATCCTCAATTGTTTGAATTTTTACCGAACGGCTCAGCGCTGGTAATGCAATAGGGATATCTAACAGCATTAATTCCCAAGGAGTAGGGTTGGGATTATTTAGTTTTTCATCATTTGATAAATTATTCTGTTTATTTGCCTTCTCAGCAGTTTTTATGGAGTCCCAATCTAGAAAAGGTAACGGCGAATTATCAGCCGACGATCCATTCTTAATATTATCATCTATGAATACATGAGGATGTCTACGTTTCATCTTAGTTATGACACCCTCAATTACATCTGATAATTGAAAAATTTCTTGTTCTTCTGCTATTTGTGAATGAAATACGATTTGCAAAATTAAATCACCTAATTCTTCCTTCAGGTTTTCCATATCGTTTTGAACAATTGCATTTTCTACTTCATAAGCTTCCTCAATAGTATGGGGCGCTAAAGATGAAAAAGTTTGTTTCTTATCCCATGAACAGCCATCAGGAGACCTTAATTTCCTAACAACTGATTGGAGTTTGTTTAGTTTATTTTTTGACATTTGATTTGATACTTTTTATTTTATCTATTTTATTAGATAATATTCATAAGGGTCTGAAACTATTAAGAAAAATGTATGGTAATATACTTTATTACATTTATTAATTTACCATAACTGATATTATGCGCAATACGGTAATACGCTTTTCTTAATCATAAATATAAATTTTTAATTAATCCAAATCCCGCCCCACCTCTAGAAATCTATTATTAAACCATCAAAAGCAGGCTCTACTCCAAATGGCAAGGCAGCTAAAAGTTCATTATATTCGATTTGATGTGACATATGAGTAAGTATCGTCCTTTCGGGACCGATCTTATCAACCCATTTTAGTGCCAAATCTAAATGAGCATGAGTAGGATGTTCTTGATAACCTACACAATCAAGAATCCATACCTTTATACCAGATAATATATCAATTGATTCCTCTGGAAATGAGTTAACATCAGTGGAATACGCCAAATCACCTAACCTATACCCCGTAGTTATAGAACGCCCATGATTTTGCGCAAAAGGTAACACTTTTATATTATCAACTAAAAATTCGTTACCGTGACTTAAAACGTTTGGCGAAAGACTGGGGCTTCCCCAGCCTTTATCTAATGGATGAAAAGCGTATCCGAATCTATCAGTAATCATTTTTAATGTTGGTGCACTTCCCCACACATCAATCGTGCGATTCATTCTATAATTAATTGATCTCAAATCATCTAATCCATGCAAATGATCAGCGTGCGCATGGGTATATAAAACGCTACTAAGGTAAGTTATACCAGAATCTAATAACTGAACCCTAAGATCAGGAGAAGTATCAACAAGTAAATTGGTTGTACCATCTTGTATAATAAGGGAAACACGCTTTCGATGGTTCTTCGGGTCTTCCGATAGGCATACTTTACAATCACACCCTATCATAGGAACTCCAGTCGAAGTGCCTGACCCTAATATTTGGACTTTCATATGTCACCGAGGTTGTTAGATTCTGCTTTGGTAAATAATTTATAAAAGTTACTTCCTGTCTGCTGTACAAAATGGTCAAATTCGACACCGCATAATTGAGCAACATATTCAGCAGTTTTCTTTGTATATGCTGGCTCGTTCCTCTTACCTCTATATGGCACTGGTGCCAAATAAGGTGCATCAGTCTCTACCAAAAGATGCTCCAAAGGAATATTTTTCACCAAGTTTCTTAATTCATCAGTATTTTTGAAAGTGATTATACCAGAAATAGAAATATACAAACCTAATCTCATGGCCAATGCAGCCAGCTCGTGGCCTCCTGTAAAACAGTGTATCACACCAGTAAAAGGCCCTCTATTCCACTCCTGTTCTAAAATGTCGCAGGTTTCACTATCTGCGTCTCTAGTATGTATAATTAAAGGTAAGCCACTTATTCTGGCGGCCTGGATATGAATTCGGAACGCTGAAATTTGTTCATCCCTAGGACTATGTTCATAAAAAAAGTCAAGACCAGTTTCACCTATACCTATAACTTCTTTATGGGAATTTACTATATTTAAAATATCTTCAAGACAGAAACCTGCTTCATCAATTACATTATGTGGATGCACCCCGACTGAACACCAAATATTTGAGTATCTTTTTGCAATATTTATTACTTTCTCAAAATGACTTAAGCGAGTGCAAATTGTTTGCATGCCAGATACACCCGCCTCTTGCGCCCTCTCTAGCACCTCTTCAATATCATTAGAAAAGGTTTCGAAATCTAGATGGCAGTGACTATCTACTAACATTAAAAACTCTTTAATAATTGTTATTTATATATTTTTTTCTAACCGTGGAAATATTGGCTCAGGGGGTGGAAGTGTTAATCCGGCAATAGGTTTTCTACCCCACTTAAGGTCTACGAATTGACGAAACTCAGAGTCTACACCAAGTTGATCTAACATTTTATGACAGGATTCTGGCATAAATGGTTGACAAATAATTGCTAGGTGGCGAATTGCTTCATACGCCAAATAAAGCACAGTCTCCATACGAGGAAGATCGTTTTTACTTAAAGCCCACGGTTCTTGTTCTGCAACGTAAGCATTAGAATGTCGCACAAACTCCCAAATAACACTCAACGCCTCATGAAATGTATGATATTCCACAATATTTTTTCTTACTTTTACAATTAGTTTTTCGGCCAAATTAATTAACTCTTGATCACTTTGCTTTAGTTCGCCGGGGGTAGGAACCACACTATTGCAATATTTCCCTATCATAGATAACACTCGTTGAGCCAAGTTTCCAAAATCATTTGCTAATTCGCCGTTTATACGACTAACCATAGCTCTATGGGAGAAATCACCATCATTACCAAACGGTACTTCGCGCATCAGAAAGTACCGCACTTGATCAAGGCCGTAACGTGCCACTATTTCATTAGGATCAATAACATTCCCAAGAGACTTTGAAATTTTCTGACCCTCATTAGTCCACCAACCATGGGCAAATACGCGCTTAGCTGGTTTTAGTCCGGCCGCCATCAGAAACGCTGGCCAATATACAGTATGAAATCGAAGAATGTCCTTACCAACCATATGGAGGTTTGCAGGCCAAAATGTTTGAAATTTTTCGTTATTTTCTTGGGGAAACCCAACGGCAGTAATATAATTTGCCAGAGCATCCAGCCAAACATACATTATATGAGCGTCGTCTCCTGGAACTGGCACCCCCCAGTTAAAACTAGTTCTAGATATTGAGAGGTCATAAAGTTCACCTTCTACAAAACTGACCACCTCATTATGCCGGCTTTCGGGCAAAATTATACCTTCCGTAGAAGTTCTATAATAAGCCATCAGCTCGTCACGCCAGTCACTTAAGCGAAAAAAATAACTCGGCTCTTCAACCCATTCGACTAATGCCCCACTAGGCGCTTGCCTCACACCCTCGGAATCAATAATTAATTCTGATTCCGAGTAAAAAGCCTCATCTCTAACGGAATACCAACCACCATAAGTGTCTAAATAAATATTTTCCCTACCTTTTGGAGATTTATTAGCAGCTATTCTTCTCCATAGTTCCTGACAAGCAATGATATGTCTCTGTTCAGTAGTGCGTATAAAATCATCATTACTAAAATTCATTAATTTTGTTAAATCACGAAATCGTTCTGATATTTCATCCACAAATTCTTGAGGATTTTTTCCTGAGCTAGATGCGGATTTTTCTACCTTTTGACCATGTTCGTCAGTGCCTGTAAGAAAAAATACAGTGTGGCCATCTAAGCGTAAAAATCTTGCTAAAACATCGCATGCAAGTGAAGTATATGCATGACCAATATGAGGGGCATCATTCACATAGTAAATAGGCGTAGTGAGATAATACGGAGATTTCACCACCAGACTTCCCTTCTATAAACTTATAAATATTTGTTACTTGCTGTCGCTTGCTGCAACATTGTAAAGGCTTTAATTATTACCTGCTTAGGTTCAAGACTAGAAAATTCTGCGTCAGTAAATATTCGATTTAGTTTTTCCCATACATTGGCCCAATATTCAAGATCACCTCTAGTCATCAAACCCTGCCAAGCTTCATATTCATCACAATTAATATTTTTATCCGATCCATTAATTGCTATCTGACGAATCAGAGTTGATAACGACCAGCTCATCAGCTCTCCAACCGTACGAAAAACGTTTTCCCCTGATTCCTTCTTCATACATTCATTAGCAAGCGAGTGCACAGCCTTAATATCTAAGTTAGGCAATCCCCGTGTAATACCAATAATTTGGCTATAAATTTCAATTCCGTTACAGTCAATCAAAGTTGCTGCGCGGCCAGGACTCCCCTCTGACAATTTTACTAAAACATCTACCATAGAGGCGCTCAGGTCTCGCCCAATATGGGTTTTAATTATATCTTTCAATAGATTATCAGGTAATGACCGAAAATTAAGACGACGACAGCGAGACGTGATTGTTGGTAAGAGTCGATCTGGTGAATGGCAAATAAGAATAAATATACTCTGAAGCGGTGGTTCCTCTAAAAATTTTAATAATGCGTTTCCAGCGCTTCTGTTCATTTCTTCCGCGCCGTCAATAATTATAACACGCCATTTTCCTTCCCCAGGCGTAAGGGTAAGAACACGCTTAATTGCCCTAATATCGTCTACTATGATATTCGTTTTTACTCGCCCAAGTTGATCACAATCTCCGCCTTGTATAACCTTAAGGTCGCTATGCCCTCCTGATGCCACACGCCTAAATACAGGGTGTTCAGGTGAGAGAAAAAACGAGTCTAGCGACTTTTCTGATGAATCTGCCAACAAGAATCTTGAGAAACGAAATGCGAGCGTAGCCTTGCCTATACCTCTAGGACCCGTAAACAACCATGCATGGTGTAAACGCTTACTTTCCCAAGAATGAATCATCTCCTGAATAACTTCTTGATGCCCTAAGAATAAGCTATTTTCACGTGGTGAGATTATCATGCCGTAAAATTTAAAATTCTGGTTATTAAACCTTTTGGGTTATTATATTTGAAAATCGATCGCACATTATATTCCAGATTTGTTCGTGAATATCTTCAGGTTCTAACGAAGCATCTATCACCTTACAACGATTAGAATTTTCTTTTGCTATTGAGAGAAAACCATGCCTCAACCTCTCATGAATTTCTAAATTCATTTTTTCATAACGACTTAACTTTTCGAAGCGCTCTTTCAATCTTTTAAACCCTTGATCTACAGGTATATCCAGAACGAACGTAATATCTGGATCCTTGGTAACTACACATTTTTGAATTAATGCCAATGTATTTTTGTCAACTCCTTGACCATAGCCCTGATAAGCTAGCGTAGAATCACAAAACCGATCACAAACAACCCAATTTCCATCTTTAAGGGCTGGTAGAATGGTAGAATTAAGATGATCAAGCCTAGCGGCATTATGCAGCAGTGCTTCAGTCAAGGGATCCCATCTTTCAACATGTCCAGATACAAGAAGAGATCGAATTTTTTCTGCACCAATAGACCCACCAGGTTCTCGCGTAGATAATACCTTGCAACCAATATTTTTTAACCGCAAACTAAGTAACTCGACTTGTGTGGACTTTCCTGCCCCTTCACCGCCTTCGAAACTTACAAAATATCCTTGAGTATTATTATTCATTAAATTTGATCATCTACCCGCATATACCCTAAGAAATTACTCTCCCCAAATTAAATATTTGAACGCAGCCCCAATTTTGTTAAACATGGATAGTGCGCCAATATCTTTACCAGCAACTATTGGAATTTTGTGCTTATCTTGACCTTCAATATTAACAATTAAAGTTCCAACTGAACTTCCTTTCTTTACCGGCGCTGGGATTGGCCCTGGAGAAACTAGTCGTATTTTCATACTTTTCCGTTCTCTGTGAGAAAGAGTCAAAACTAAATCTTGCTCTATTACAACTGGCACTTCTGCCGCTTCTCCAAGCCAAACTTCCATTTTTTCAACCTCTTCATCTGCTACAAACAAATGATAGTTTGAAAAGTCTCTAAAACCATAATCAAGCAGTCGCTCAGTCTCTCTTGCTCGACCATTTACACTACCCATTCCATTGGCAACTAAAATAATGCGCCGATTATCTTGAACGACAGAAGCCATCAGTCCATAACCCGACGCTCTGGTATGACCAGTTTTTAAACCATCTGCACCTGAATAAGTATAAAGTAGGGGGTTTCTATTTCCTTGCTTGATCCCGTTATAGGTAAACGACTTTTCTTTAAACAATCTATATAATTTTGGAAATTTATGTATTGTTAAGTGTGCTAGAGTCGCAAGATCAATAGCAGTTGTGTAATGATCATTATGCGGCCAACCTGTGACATTTTGGAAATGGCTACCAGACATACCTAACATATTTGCTTTTGTATTCATTATATCCACAAAACGTTCTTCTGATCCAGCCATTCCTTCAGCCAACACGATACAAGCATCGTTCCCAGATTGCACAATAATACCATGGAGAAGATCGCGGACAGATACCTTGCTATTTACTTCAACAAACATCTTTGACCCCCCCATACGCCAGGCTTTTTCACTAACTAGGAACTCGTCATCTAAAGAAAGCGTGCCATCTGATAGCCTTTCAAAAGCAATAAACAGTGTCATTACTTTACTCATAGAAGCAGGATACATTGCGCGATTTGCATTTTTTGAAAGCATTACCTTCTGAGTTAAGTCATCAATTAAAACAACCTCTTTAGCGCTAGTTTTAAACTTATTTTCGCTCGCAAATATACTCGTACATGTAAAACAGACCACGACTTGAAAAATTGCAATTAAAATTATTAAGCGGTTATAATTCATTATGAAACCGACCTCTAAAAAACAAAACAATGTATCCTTCAAGTTTCTATTCACAGCTTCTTTGACCTCAGTAATTTGAAATCAGTAACCTTAAAACCTAATTATGGCGAAAATACCCACCTATTGTATCACGATAATATGAGCATCTCCGTAACCTGCATCGACAGTCTTACGCAAGAGCTTGTGAGCCTCTTCGAGAGTTTCAACTGGACCAATTCGCACACGGTATAAACTTGACTCCCCAAAATTTACTGTCCTAAGAGTACTCTTCGAAAATAAATTTAGTTTTCGAGCCAGATTGATAGCATTACTTCGCTCCTTAAAGGCACCAACTTGTACGAACATCCCCTTGAGATTAGCGCTACTTCCAATAACCTTTCGTGATGAGTGACTTGCTGTCGCATGTTTAGCTTCACTACTGTTATTATCTTTTAGAGGCTCCACCAACCTTTCGAGAATAATATTATCACGCTTTGTGATTGGCCTACTAGGTATTGCTAAAAGTTCTTCTTTAGTTATCTTCTCCTCAATCTTTTTAAAATTATAATTACTTTTCTTCTCTAACTTCGCACTACTGATACCTACTTTAAGCGAAGCAAGCTCAATAAACTCAATTTTAACTCTCGCTGTCCCCTTCCTAAAAAATCCTAAGAGCTGCGCTCCCCGACGTGATACATCGATTATTCGACCTGCTACGAAGGGGCCACGATCATTTACTCGCAGTAATAATTTTCGACCATTTTCTATATTGGTTACACGAACCGTGCTCGGCAAGGGTATAGTTTTATGAGCTGCCGTAAGTGCATTCATATCATAAACCTCGCCGTTTGCAGTATCTCTCCCATGAAAGGGTTCGCCATACCAAGAAGCTATACCTTCTTCAACTAATTCAGGATCAAACCGAGGAAAGTATTGAATTCCTGCCACACTGTAAGGTTTTCCTAACTTGTATCCAGCCGGTACAGCATGAGAAGGTCGCTTCTCTTCCGAAGTTTTAGATAATTGCTTTGCTGTCTGAACCAGCAGCTCAGTCTCAGCACATGACACAATACACAAAGAAGCAGCAGCTACCGCGAGGCTTTTAGGGATGAAACTCGGAAACACCTTAGTTGAAAGCTTAATTATTTTGAGTAACACAACATGTATCATCTCATTATTTTACAATTAAGTCAGCAAGTGTGCCAACACCTATAGCGAAGTAGTTTGAACGATTCCATTTTAGAAGTGTTCTAAAGTTATCATATGCTAGATAAGCTGATTCCTCACTACTGTTAGGCACCACTACCGATGCCATCATTCCTTCTACTACAGGTAGGTTCTCTCCATTAATTTTCTTTAATCCTAGAGCGTGCCATTCACCTAATGATTTTAGAATCTTTGGGCCAGCAAAACTATAATCAAATCCATCGGGAAGAATAATTTCTCGACCCCATGTTTGTCCCTCTTTCCAACCACTTTTTGAGAGGTAGTTTGCTGTTGAAGCAAAGATGTCTTGTTTATTCTTCCATATATCTCGACGACCATCCCCATCAAAATCAATGGCAAAATTGACAAAACTTGAAGGCATGAATTGATTCTGGCCCATAGCTCCAGCCCAACTCCCAACCATAGCTTTTGAGGAAATATGCCCTTCATCCAAAATTTTTAGCGCAGTCAATAATTCGGAACGGAAATAAGTACCTCTTCTACCGTCATGAGCTAAGGTAACTAGAGCTGCAATAACTGAAAACCCGCCGGTAAATTCTCCAAAATTAGTCTCTATTCCCCATAGAGATACTATGAACCTCGGCGGCACTCCATAAACATGGGAGATTTTTTCAAGTAAAACTCTATTTTTAGCTAATAACTGTTTTCCTTTTTTAACTCGGGAGCGAGGTACAACCCTCTGCATATACTCTTGAAGTGTGAGTGTTGTCTCTGGCTGAGAGCGGTCCAACTCAATAACCCGTGGTATCGGGGTAACTTGGTCAATAGAGTTTATAAGCGTATCTTCAGAAATTCCTGTTTCCAAAGCTTCACTACGCAATTCTGAAAGCCAAACGGAAAACTCTGATGAAAGGCCTTCCCGAGACCCCGATGCTAAAATTATTGCGATCACTATAGTGACGTTGAATAGGCGTTTCCAGTCCGTAAATATCTTAAACATTCGATACAATTCTACACTCCGATATTTATGTTAAATCGCCATCAGAGATGTGCCGTACATAAACAATGATCAATCTAACATTGTTACCTTAGATGGATATAATCTTATTTGCTATTAACAGAAAAAAATCTGAAACCACCAACACTTCATCGCATTTTAGTCATACCGTATTATATCACTATTAATAACAAAATCTTTATTAAGGTCACCGTTAATACCATCTATAATGTTTTGAACGCAACGCATGGAAGAGCGATAATAGCATTCTTTCGTGAGTCCGCCGATGTGTGGAGTAAGTGCAATATTATCAAACTGTGATATTGGATCTGACACTAAAAGTGGTTCATTTTCAAAAACATCTAATCCGACCGATAAAATATTTTGATCAGATTTCAGGACTTTGCATAACGCTTCTTCATTTATTACAGGCCCTCTTGAGGTGTTAATTAAAAGAGCATGGTTTTTAAAACACATTAACGCTTCCTCGCCAATGAGATGAAAGGTTTCTTTGTTAAGTGGAACATGCAAGGTTATTACTTCCGATTCTGACAGACCGTCTTTAATATCTCTCACCAGTTTGTAACCTTCTTTCGCTATTTCTTTCTGATCAACATACGGGTCATATACCAAAACATTCATTTCAAATGCTTTGCACCGCGCTGCTACCAATTTTCCGATACGCCCAAATCCAATAATGAATATATTTTTTTTACATAATTCTATTGCATTAAGGGTTTCCCTTGACTTAACCCAATCACCACTACGTACTGCTCGATCGAAGGCTAACCCCTGCTTTGCAGATACAAGTATAAGATACATAGTTAATTCAGCTACTGTCACAGAATTTGCATCACCTACTGTAGCCACTGGTATACCTAATTTATTTGCTGTCTTCATATCGATATTGTCACACCCCACTCCGTGGCGAGCAATTATTTTCAGTTTTTTGGAAACCGAAATTGCCATCTTATTTAAGGGCAAATAACGTAGAATTATACCATCAGCATCTCTTAGTTCGTAGTTTAGCTTATCAGACTCTGCCGGCATTATTTCAACTATTTTAATATCTCTCTGACTTTTTAGTTTGTCTTTAGCTGCAGGGTGAATAGCATCATGTATAATAATTTTAGGCATAATTTTTAGACCCCATTACTAAAATATCCTTGTCCTAATACGAGTTATTAAGCCATTCTGTAAAGAGTTGAAAATACTCAGTGAAAAAAACCTAAGATTGGGTGGGAGGACACTTTAAATGTTAGATCAGTCAAATTCAGCAGAATCACGAGACCTTGCGCATCACTTACATTCATTTACGCACCTCCAAACTTTAGCTGAGGACGGGCCATTAGTTTTAGAAAGCGGCCGAGGGATTTACGTTACAGATAATCATGGTCAAGAATATATAGAAGGAATATCAGGCTTATGGAATATTGTTGTTGGATTTGATGAGAAGCGCATCGTAGAAGCCGCTTATTCTCAAATGCAACGCATGCCCGCCTATCACACATTTTTTGGCCGTACGGCTTCACCAGTCATTGAACTTGCTGAAAGGCTAATAAGCTTAGCGCCTGTAACCATGAAACGTGCTTACTTTGTAAACTCTGGCTCAGAGGCTAATGATACCGCAATTAAAATGTTGTGGATGATCAACGAAGGCAAAGGAAAACCCCAAAAACGCAAAATCATTTCTCGGAAAAAGGCCTATCATGGAACTACAGTAGCTTCATGTAGCTTGAACGGAAAACCCTATATTAACTGCTTCGGATTACCACTAAAAGAAGTTATTTACGCCGACTGCCCACACTATTGGCGAGATGGCATGCCAGGCGAAAGTGAAAAAGATTATTCAACACGCCTTATAAAGAACTTAGAGCAATTAATTTTAACTGAGGGGGCAGAAAATATAGCTGGATTCATTGCGGAACCAGTTATGGGTGCGGGAGGAGCACTAGTGCCACCAACCGGATACTTTAGTGGAATTGAAAAAATTTTACGAAAGTATGATATCGCCATCATTGCAGACGAGGTTGTATGTGGCTTTGGTAGAACAGGAAGCATGTGGGGTTCTGAAACATATAACTTTACGCCCGATATTATATGTACTTCTAAATGCCTTACTGCGGGTTATTTCCCGATGGGAGTCGTCTTAATGTCTCCGCATATCGATCAGCAATTAATGAACGCTGCTGAAAATTTTGGGGAATTTCCCCATGGCTTCACAACCGCTGGACACCCTGTGGGTGCTGCAATTGCATTGGAAACCCTAAATATAATTACAGAGCCTGGAGGATTATTTGACAATATTTGCGAGGTATCTCCCAACTTCCAGACTGGATTAAGAAAATTTGAAGAGCACCCACTAGTGGGTGAATCAAGAGGAGTTGGACTAATCGGAGCTCTTGAACTTGTTGCTGATAAAAATACTAAAAGACCATTTCCTGAAGAATTACTTATAGGGGAGCAAGTAGTACGAGCAGCGCAGAAAAATGGTTTAATCTTAAGACCAATTGGTGAATCAGTAATATTTGCCCCACCATTTATAATCAACAACTCAGAGATTGATGACATGTTTGACCGTACTTCCAGAGTTTTAAACGAAATAGAAAAATATGTCCAAAAAGAAGACCTTCGCAACTATGCAGCAGCCGCTGAATAATATTCATTCAACAAAGGAGAAAAGTAATGCCAACTGGAGCTAATTTACCTAGTGTCGCCCGCGTCATGGAACTTGCAGATTCTTTTGGGATAGATATGAACTCAGAAGAAGCCACTCTCTATCGTGGATTTATGCAAGGTGTAATCAACTCTTCAAGACGGGTAGACACCCTAACAGAAGAGAAACCAGAGGTTAAATATCCCCGAACTACAGGCAAACGCCCTAAGCCAGAAGATAATCCTTACAATGCTTGGTACTGGAAATCAGAAATTAAAGGTTCTGGCAAAGGAGTATTGAAAGGCCTCAAAGTTGGAGTAAAAGATGCTGTATGCGTAGCGGGATTACCCATGATGAACGGCAGTCGGCTTTTCGAGGGATGGGTGCCAGATGTTGATGCTACTATAGTAACACGTATTTTAGATGCAGGTGGAACCATTTTAGGAAAAACCAACTGCGAGGACATGTCATTTTCAGGATCAAGCCACACTTGTGTACTAGGGCCAATCAGAAACCCGAACAAACCGACACATTCCGCGGGCGGGTCTACCGGAGGAAGTGGAGCAGCAATAGCCGCAGGTGACTGCGAAGTTGCCACAGGTGGTGATCAAGGTGGCTCGATACGTATTCCTGCTTGCTGGAATGGTATTGTTGGTCATAAGCCTACCTTTGGTTTGGTACCATATACTGGCGGAATGATGATAGAAATGACCATGGACCACGTGGGACCGATGGCAAACAATGTAGAAAATTGCGCCAGATTGCTAAACGCAATGGCTGGGCCAGACCCTCTTGACCCTAGGCAACGCGGTGTTATCCCCAGAAATTATGTTAAGGACTATTTGCCTGCCATCGGCAAAGGATGTAAGGGGTTGAAAATTGGCGTTTTAGAAGAAGGGTTCAATTTTCCTGATGGCTGGGGGGAAACCGGTCTCCCTGCTAGTGAGAAAATAGTCGATAAAAAGGTAAGAGATGCTATTGCTCGCCTAAAAAGAAAAGGTGCACAAGTAAGTAAAGTATCTAATCCAATGCACGAAGATGCATATCATATATGGAATACAATTATAGTAGAAGGTGCATCTGCTTTCATGTTGAAATGTAACAATGTCGGCACTAACTGGTCTGGATTCTATAATACTCAACTTCTGGACAACGTCGCTAAATCCGGCAAAGCAAGAATTAATGACCTCTCAGTTACAGCAAAACTAGTATTACTAGCTGGAGAATACATGCAAACAGATTACTATGGTCGTTATTATGCAAAAGCTCAGAATATTCGGGGTCAAATTGCAAAATCTTATAATGATTTACTACAAAAATATGATGTTTTGGTAATGCCTACTACTCCAATGCGGGCCACAAAACTCCCAGCGACAGATGCACCTATTGAAGAAAGAATGGGTGTCGCTTTGAGTATGATACACAACACGGCAGCATTTGACCTGACAGGCCACCCCGCCGTAAGTGTACCATGTGGAATGAGCAACAACCTACCAGTTGGTCTGCAAATTGTTGGAAAACATTTTGACGATTTAACAGTATTACAGGTTGCTGATGCCGTTGAAAAATGCGGTAATTGGAAAAATATGTAGTAAATTTGCAACACAAGTTTAAATGGAAAGCTGATTTCCCAAACAAAATTTACCACCCTGGAAAGCCATTTTATTGGAATTCCAGGGTGGATATCCAAACAAATACCTTACATTTTCGTTTGAAGCCCTTCGGATCGTGCATAATTATTCAAATACAATAATTGCGATATGAGCTAACTGGTGCCTTGAAAGTTTTTTTTTAATATAACTTAAATTGACTTTTCAATTTTCTACTTTGTGTATAATATCCTATTTTAAAGCAGATAAGAGGGTGACGGGTTGTCCGGAGCTTTTCTTATGAGACACTAGTTCGGTGGTTAGCCAGGTTATACTTCCCAAACATTGTGAACGTAAATTCTGGAGCACTGTAAGGAGTGGCTTTCCATCTATGTTATGTCGTGAAAGGAAAAAAAATTATCATGGCTACAGGTACAGTTAAATGGTTTAATCCAACTAAGGGATACGGCTTTATTGAGCCAGAGGATGGCTCAAAGGACGCGTTTGTACACATTAGTGCAGTCGAACGATCCGGCCTACCAGGTCTTACCGAAGGACAAAAAGTGTCTTTCGAGTTGGTGTCAGGTCGCGATGGGAAAATGGCAGCAGAGAATTTGTCCATTGTAGAATAAATTTATAAGCTTTAGCTAGGGAATTAATTCAGACACTCAACACAAAATTTAGTTCTAACTCGATGTCCTACCGTCAGACATTCTAGCATATTTATAATTTAATGTTGAGGGAAGCGTGCTCGAACAACGCAATGTTCAAAGCGCTGTGCGTTTATGCGCGCGTCTCTTTAGCTTTTAGATTTTGTCATTGATTACACAATATGACGATTTAAATAGTTATATGCACTAATGTTAGTGCAAACTTTAAGATATAATTGCTAGTAAAATAATTATTACTTAATGAATGTGTTTAGAGACTATCCCGCATGACATGACTCAAACTGCTGTATAACCTCCGTCTATAACAAGTTCTGTTCCTGAAGAAAAACTAGAATCTTCTGATGCCAGGTAGACTACGCCATCAGCAATATCTTGAGTGTCTCCCACATTTCCAATGGGATGAAAAGTACTGAATTTTTTCTTACCTATTTCAATATCGCCATACATTCGCATTGCAGTTTCTTCCATCATATCTGTGTGAATAAATGCTGGATGAATTGAATTAACCCGTATGTGGTCTTCTGCACATTCGATCGCAGCGCACTTTGTAAATAGTTTAACGGCCGCTTTACTAGCAGTATAAGCAGATAAATTAGCAGCTCCAGTTATGCCGAGCACTGATGACAAATTAATGATGGAACCTCCGCCGGCTTTTCGCATTACAGGTATTGTATATTTAGTTCCTAAAAACACTCCTTCCATATTTACTGACATGATGCGACGCCAATCTAAAAGGCTTGTATTCTCAATAGAATCAGAAATTGTAACACCTGCATTATTTACAAGTATATTCAATGTTCCATGTTCTTTTTCTATATATTCTATGCAATGTTTCCATTCATCTTCTGAACAAACATCTAGCTGTACGAATTTAGCGACACCATTCTGATCAATAATTTCTTTTACCACCAGCCTACACGCATCCGGATCTCTTCCAGAAACAATCACTTGTGCCCCCTCTTCAGCGAGTCGGAGCGCAATGGCACGGCCAATTCCCCTAGTAGCACCGCTGACCAGTGCAACTTTGTTTTCTAAACGGTTCATATACCCGCTCCTTTCAAACAACAATATACAAATATCACTAAAATAATATAGATGTATGAATGCTACCCTACCATTCTGTATCACAGAATGAGAAATTCTCTCAGTAGAACGGTCTATTAATTTGCTAACTTGAGAAACAAGTTAACTTTTGGTTTAAATAACTTTGATAAGAACTTGTATAAATGAAATGCATAACAGGCAACTTTTAATGGCCTTATCAAGATATATTATATTACCGTATTACGGTTATTTGCCTTAAAGCTGCTGATGCAAATAGATTACCGCATTGCCCGCTGTTACTGAACTACCCCCATCATTATCTAGATCGGAGATTTTATCTAAACGTATCAGAGCCAGCCCTTCATTGTTAATTGATGTATAGAGTGTTCCCACCTCTTTATCACCTATTTTTACTGGCGTATTTGCGATTGGCAGCTTGCCATCCAAAACTCCAACTCTGACTAAACGCCTACGAGCTAAACCTCGATATTTTGTTCGTGCAGTTAATTCCTGACCAATATAACATCCTTTTTTAAAATCAACCCCGTTTAAATCCTCAAACCCATAATCTACCAGTATCGCCTTTCCTACTTCCATATCTCTACTACCATCAGGTATACAAGCTAGGATTCTTGCTTGCTCATAGTCAACTATATCTCCCGGTGCGATATTGTTATCTTCCATGATTTGTGTTCCTTGCAATCTCGGCAGCAAAGCTCTGAAACCTGGCATCACTGGCCTCGGGTCTCGATAAACTAGGCCCTCCTTCCCAAGTTTACTAGTCATCCCGGATTCGGAGCCCACACTGAACAAATGTTCAGTTTCATCTCCAATAATTGCTATAACCTCCCAATCTTCTGTAGAATCAAGTATCTCAACATCAGCACGCAATTTATAATTTGCCAACCGACCCCCTAGATCCTTAATGCGCAGACTTTCACAATCAATCAAATAATATGTTTTCCAGCAAGAAACCATGAAGTCGTGCAAAAACTTACCCTGAGGCGTAAGCATAGCTGCATATATAGTATTGGCTTCGTCTACCTTATTAATATCATTAGATATCAGACCCTGTAAAAAACTTGATGCGTCTGAGCCACCTACGCTAATAATACCTCTGTTTTCTAATTTGATGTACTTTGGCGCCATTTAAGTTACCCTAAAACTAGATATTTTATAAAAATCTACTAACTTGAATCTAATATTATGCCCATTTTATAGAAAACACAGCTGCGGAATACTTGGCAAGAGGTTTAGGTATAGATATAACGCCAAGTCATGTTAGTAACATTAATAGACGATTCGATACCTTTCAACGGAATGACCCCTGCTAATCAGCCACTGGGCGGGGCTGAGAAGGCGTTTGCCAGCCTCCCTGCTGCATTAGCTAGGGCCGGGCATGTAGTTAGAGTTATAAACCGCACTCCAAATCCGTTAATCTTTGAGGATGCAAATTGGTTGAGTTGGGATGGCAAACGACCAGCAATAACAGAAGTTTTAATTGCGTTTAGAAAACCACGATTACTGGAATCGGTAAGAACGACTAACGCAAGAATTCTATGGCTAACTGGACCTGCTGAATATTTAGACAGGCCGCAAGTTAAAGACATGTTTGAGCGCACTAAGGTAAAATTAGTGTTTTTAGGCCCAGCGCATCAAGAGACCTATGGAGGAAGCGGTCATTTTTCACTACATAATATAGCGCCAGGAATTCGCCAAGAATATCTTGAAGCTGAAGAAATGAAACCTAGAAACATTCCCACGGCTATTGTCACTACTCATCCAAAACATGGCTTAGATTGGTTAATAGATATATGGATAAATCGTATTCGACCAACTATTACTAATGCTGAACTACATATATACTCTGCATCATTCAAAAATGCTGACAATGGCGGAAACCTTCCGGATGACCTGAATAGTATTTATAAGAAAGCTCTCGCCGCAGAACAACATGGTATTGTATTTAAGTCGCCAGCTGGCGATAGGGAAATGGCTGAGTTTTATCGGGAAGCTCGTGTACATTTATATCCTGGTTCGGAACGTGAAATGTACTGTTCTACTCTAGCTGAGTCACAGGCAGTGGGACTGCCAGCAGTTGCGAGATCTATGGGAGCTGTCAAAGAACGTGTTGTTGGCGATAAATCTGCCTTTTTGACTGATATTGATTCTGATTTTGCGGACCATACTATTAAGATTCTTACCGACAATGACGAGTTCAAGTCATTAAGTATTGTTGCTCGACGCCATGGCCGTACAAGAAGTTGGGATTCAACAGCAAGTGAGTTTGAAAAAATATTTCGATGAAGATCCTCTTCATCACCTCGACACGTATTGGGGATGCTGTACTTTCTACTGGCTTACTGTCATATTTAAACAGCAAATACCCAGATGCAGAATTTACAGTTGCCTGCGGGATTCCAGCCGCACCACTATTTAAGTCTACTCCATATGTAACCCACATTATTCCAATAAGGAAAAACTCCTTTAGCTTACACTGGATATTGCTTTGGGCAAAATGTTCACTCCAGTATTGGACTCTAATTGTAGATTTGCGCTCCTCCCTCATTTCTTGGTGTTTATTAACAAACAATAGAATGATCTTCCGTAAAGAAACTAAACCCATTCATAGGTTAGAATCTTTAGCTAAGCTTGCAGGCACCAAAGAAACCCTTAAACCGTATTTATTTACAAATACCAAAGAAAAACAAAAAGCAAAAAGATACCTAATGGGGTCTCAGAGTTTTCTTGCTATCGGCCCGACGACAAATTGGATAGGCAAACAATGGCCAGTTGAAAATTTTGCTGAATTAGTCAAGCGACTATGTGATTACAATGGTATATTACCAAATGCTAAGATCGTTATCTTGGGCGCACCCAATGAGATTGAGGAAGCCATGCCATTGATACAAGCAATACCTGATCAACAATTAATAAATTTAGTTGGTAAGCTTGACCTTATAACAACAGTAGAAGTGATTGCATTATGTGACATGTATATTGGCAACGACTCCGGTTTAATGCATATTGCAGCCGCTTCCGAAATACCCACGTTAGGGTTATTTGGACCTAGCAAAGATGAGCACTATGCGCCTCGAGGTGGTAACTATACCGCCACTGTCCGCACCAAACTATCCTATCAACAGCTGGTGGGGAAACCTGATTACAACCACCGTAGTACAGGAACCCTAATGAATAGCCTTACGGTAGATATGGTAGAAACCGCCGCTACTAAACTTTGGAACAAAGTAAAAAATTAAATTGCATGAATACTCTAGATATTAAACTTTCCACGGTAGTGTGTGTCCATAATGAAGCTGGCCAACTGGCTGACTGTTTAAAAACGCTATCCTTTGCTGATGAAATAATTGTTGTACTAGACAGATGTACTGATGATTCTAAAACCATATCTTTAGAATTTGGTGCAACTATCACTGAAGGAGATTGGCCACTGGAAGGCCCGAGACGACATGCAGGAATTGATATTGCTTCTAATACTTGGATCCTCGAAATAGACGCGGACGAGCGAGTTGGTGAAACTTTAGCTCAAGAAATACTAAAAACAATTCAAACAGCTGAACCCGGATATTTTTTGGTACCTTTTAATAATTATGTTGGAGATCGCCTCATTCGGAATGGCTGGGGAGGCTCCTGGGGTGTTATGGCAGCACCGCGCTTATTTACACGTGGGGCAAAAATTTGGGGGAATGCTTATATCCACCCTCCTCTTACATTAGAAGGGTCTAAACGCAAGTTAAAGAACTCATTAACACACTATGTTGATGAAGATTTTAATGACATGATTCAACGTCTATGGCGTTACAGTAACTACCGCGCACAAGATCTAAGATCGGGTAATACAAATATGCCGTCACTGTTATCAACATTGCGGAGATGTTGTTCCCGTTTTATTAAATGTTACTTATTCCGGAAAGGTTATAAGGAAGGATTATGGGGCTTTACAATTGCCTTAATGGCTGCACTTTATCCTCTTATTTCCCACCTAATTGCTAACCTAGATTCGATAAAGGCATCAAATAAAAAAAATGGCTTCCTCTCTTAAAAATAGACCCATCCGTCTATTACAAGCAATTTCCGGGAGCCACCAGGGTGGAGCAGAGCAATTTTTTATTCGTTTAGCTAACAGTTTTAATCGAGCGGGGATTGAACAACATATCATTCTTAGAAAAAACCGCTCGTGGTCAAAAATCCTCCCTAACAATGATATCACAATCACCGAGTTACCCTTTAGACAATTTATAGATTTTGGTACACGATTAAACTTCGATCGAGTAATTCGTAAATATAAACCTGACGTTGTTCTAACATGGATGAATAGAGCGACCTTCTACTGTCCTGAAACTGTTACCGGACACAAGTTCATTAAGATTGCTCGCCTCGGTGGCTATTATAATTTAAAATACTACAAAGGCTGCGACCACTTAATTGGAAATACGAAAGATATAGTAAGATATTGTGTCACCCAGGGATGGGCATCAGAACGCTGCCACTATATTGGAAATTTTGCAAACGATACTCCTGCCCCACCAATTTCGCGGTCCTTGTTTAACACTCCCGAAAATGCACCCCTCATTTTAGCTCTTGGAAGACTGCACATAAATAAGGCGTTTGATGACCTAATAACAGCTCTTCATAAGTTGCCTAATGCATTCGCTTGGATAGCTGGTGAAGGACCTCTCGAAGACAAATTAAAATCACACGCAGAATCCTTAGGTGTTATAGATCGATTAAGGTTTTTAGGCTGGCGAACAGATATTCCTTCACTTTTGTCGACAGCAAATATATTTGTCTGCCCATCTAGAATTGAACCGTTGGGCAATACAATTCTAGAAGCCTGGGCACACCGTATTCCTATAGTCGCCTGCAATGCAACCGGCCCTAGCAACCTAATCGCCTCGGGAGAAACTGGCCTATTAACACCAATTGGCGATCCAGAAGCATTGGCAAATTCAATCAATACTTTAATTGAGAATAAGGCTTTAGCAAGACGACTGACTGAATCTGGCTATGCCATGTATGAAGCAAATTTTACAGAAGACATAATCGTAGAACGCTTCCAATCTCTCTTTCATAAGGTTTGTAACTGATGTGCGGAATTGCTGGTTTAATAGCTGCTAAGGTTGATCTCCTTGACATACCAGCCGTATCTAAAATGGGGCATGCTTTGAAACACCGTGGACCCGATGGTACAAACTTTTACAACGAAAAAAATGTTGCTTTTGCTCACACTAGACTTTCAATTATTGATATTGAAAATGGAAACCAACCCCTGGATGACAAAACTGGGGCAGCACTAATAGCCAATGGGGAAATTTATAATTTTATTGAATTGCGTCGTGATAATCCCGATTTATTTTTCTCCACATTATCTGACTGTGAATTACCCCTGAAGCTTTATCCTAGGTTGGGCTTAGACGTTGCAGCCAACCTCCGCGGAATGTACGCGCTGGCAATACATGACCGACGTCATGATACAGTAATCCTCTCTCGTGACCCCTTTGGAATAAAACCCTTATATTATACCGAATCAACCACTGGTCTGGCATTTGCATCTGAACCTCAAGCTTTAATTAAATCCGGTTTTGCCGACGCAAGAAATCTTTCTAAAAAAAGTATATATGAACTTCTAAGTTTACAATTTACTACCGGAAGAAATACTATTTACCGCGATATAAATCGGGTGTTACCGGGTGAAACTATTCAAGTCAAAAAGGGGGAAATTACCTGTCGGAAAAATATTCCTGCGATCTCAGATATAGAACTGCCTACATATTCCAATGAAAAAGAAGCCTTGTTAGCATTAAATCACGCTTTAATGGATAGCGTGAAAGTACATCAAAGATCAGATGTTCCCTATGGTATTTTTTTATCAGGTGGCGTCGACAGCTCAGCCATTATATCTGCAATGTCAGAATTAAACCAAACCCCAGTAAAAGCATTTACGGCATGTTTTTCTACCGGTGCACAAGATGAACGGGAACAAGCAAAGTTGATAACAAATAAACTAGGCGCCGAACACATCGAAATATCCTTTGATGAAAATGACTTTATTTCTCTCTTACCTACCGTTGCCGCTGCATTGGATGATCCGGTCGCGGATTATGCTGCTCTTCCGACTTTCAAATTGGGGAGAAAAGCTGGATTTGAAGGCATAAAAGTAATACTGAGTGGTGAAGGCGGAGATGAAATGCTAGCCGGATACGGTCGATACCGTACAGGCACCCGACCTTGGTGGCTTGGCAAACCCAAAATAATGCGATCCAGATCAATACTTGATCAGTTAGAAATATTTCGTGAGACACCAGACGGGTGGCGTGATGGTATCAGCAGTACCGAGGAAGCAATTAAGCTAAAAAGTAATTTAACCCCTCTTCAACAATTACAAATGATAGATTGTTGTGAATGGCTACCTAACGACCTGCTTTTAAAATTAGATAGATGCCTCATGTCAAATGGCGTGGAAGGAAGAACCCCCTTTCTTGACCCTATGGTTTCTAAGATAGCTTTTTCAATTCCTGATAAATTTAAAATACGGGGACGCATGGGGAAATGGCTACTTAGAAAATGGCTCCACAACAGGCTACCAAGCTACGGCGCATTCCAAAGAAAGCGTGGATTTACCGTGCCTGTAGGAGAGTGGATTAACAGTAATGGATCAAGACTAGGTTCATTAGTGGCAGCACAATCAGGTATTGCTGAAATTTGCATTCCGGATCATGTTAAAAACATTTTTTTAAAAACAGGAAAACATCAAAACCATGCCTCATGGCTCCTGCTTTTCTACGCACTTTGGCACAATATTCACGTGCTCAAAGCGCCGTCGGATGGTAATATTTTTGAGTGCCTTGAGTCCTAAGATAATAAAGTTTATCAAGGTTATCGTAGAGCACTCAATTATTAGGCAAGTTTAAGTTATCTGATTTTCTTTCTGTGGGTATTAAATTGCACTATTTTGGTGGGGTGACTGAGCGGTTGAAAGTACTGGTCTTGAAAACCAGCGTACCTTTACGGGTACCGTGGGTTCGAATCCCACCCCCACCGCCAAAAATTGAAAGCAAAAATAATTTTCAAAATTGTAAAGGTATTAAACCTCTTTCAATAATTTATTTTAGTGTTCGTTATTATCTA
>Ga0310344_10000450_pt1 | contig 32395 bp, 36 predicted proteins | sample HC15DNA20200_MG_FD_203801 | JGI IMG/M metagenome (GOLD analysis project Ga0310344, IMG submission 203801) | Marine microbial communities from station ALOHA, North Pacific Subtropical Gyre - HC15-DNA-20-200_MG | ecosystem: Environmental > Aquatic > Marine > Oceanic | place: Pacific Ocean: North...
GACGGCAAGAAAACAGTCCCTTCGGGCTCTTGAGCGTCTATATCCACTAGCCCAAACAGTGCGTCGCGCTTGCGCCCATCGACAATATAGCTTTTGATACCATTGTTTAATGCATTCATACATGCTTCAACCTTCGGAATCATGCCCCGTGTCACAACTCCGGAGTGAAGGAGTTCTTCACCATCCTTCGCACCGACTTGAGTCAATAAATTGCCACTACCGTCTAGTATTCCGGCAACATCCGTAAGAAACACCAGCATACTCGCCTTGAGCCCAACGGCTATGTGTGCTGCGGCAGTATCCGCGTTAAGGTTCAATAATCCCGAATCAGACACTCGTTGTTGACCACCCTCAATCGCCACTGGAGCGACGACTGGAATGAATCCTTGATTCAAAATAACGGTAAGAATTGAGGCATCAACCTCTGTCACGCTACCAACCAACCCTAGTCTCTCGTCAAATGTTTGACCAATCAGCAATCCACCATCGGCCCCGCTCAATCCCACTGCAGTAGCATTCTGACGCATCAATTCAGCTACTATTTGTTTGTTTATAAGGCCAGAAAGAACAGCGACTGCAACATCCAAACTCTGGCTAGTTGTGACACGAAGGCCTTCAACAAATTCTGTTTCAACTCCCTGCTTTGCAAGCCACTCTGAGATGGTACTTCCCCCTCCGTGTACCACCACTATCGGTACCCCTAGGCGTTGCAACCTTACGAGGTCAGCAATAGTTGTATCGTGTTCTCCCAGAGTACTACCACCAATTTTTACAACTACAGGATTCATCCTCCACCTACCTTTTTCATGAAATGCCTTTGGCTATGCGGTCAGCAAGTTCTGACATATACGCATCATCATGAAACCTTGCTGCCCGTTTATCCTTCAATGCTAGTAATGCCTCCCTATGCTGAGTTGTTGTTCGAGCACGAGCAAACGTCTCACTCGACTTCCGCCAAACAGAAGATACATCGGTAGCTGCCATATCATCCCAAATCAATCGTTTTATCGTCGCAAGGGTGGAAATCGGATTCGAAGCTATTTCGCTGGCCAAACTAATAGCAGCGGGGACAAGTTCATCAGGTTCATACAGCCTACGCACCAATCCAAATTCCTGACATTCTGCAGCACTATAAATTTTTCCAGTAAGCATCATTTCCCGAGCATTATGCAGCCCTATAACACGGGGTAACATCCAACTGCTGCCAATTTCAGGGGTCAAGCCAATAGCGGCAAACCTCATAGAAAACCTTGCCTCAGTAGAGGCAAGCAAGGTATCAAATAACAATGGCCCAGTCATAGCCATACCTACTGCTATGCCATTAATTGCACCGATTATTGGCTTAGATTCCATTAGGAACGTGGGATCAAATGCACTCGGCTTACGCGGATTTCTTCTGGCATTTTGTTGTCCCTGCTCAAAAGTGGCATTGAATCCACCTACATCTGCGCCAGCACTATATGCTCTGCCATTGCCTGTGCTGACAATTGCCCCGACCTCAGGATCCTCATTTGCTTCTTCAATAGCTGCCCGAAACTCTGAACTCATAATTTCGTTGAATGCATTTAGTTTTTCAGGACGATTAAACCGAATCACTGATACCCGTCCGACACGCTCCACTTCAATAGCTTCCCACTTGGTCATCTGATACCTCCTAATATATGGATTCTATGTCAATAACTATCAAGTCGTGTATACGCTGTTCAATCTGACATACTCCTCAGTCATATCACTGCTCCAAGCAGTTGCACTATGGGTCCCAATTTTCAGATCAATTCGAAAGGTAATACCTGAGGCTTCCATAGCAGCCACTACTGCCTCCTTGAAAAAGGGTATCGGCATTCCGTTTTCCATAATACAAATATCATTAACAAACAAGGCGAGAGTTCCCTCTCTGACATCACATCCACTCCGTCCCAAGGCTGCCAGTATTCTCCCCCAGTTTGGGTCGTGTCCGTACACAGCACTACGAACCAAAACTGAACCTGCCACTGTCCTAGCTGCCAAGCGAGCATCCTCAGCACTACTGGCATTCTGCACATCGACCTGAATTACTTTGGTACCGCCTTCAGCATCCCGAATAATCTCTTTTGCCAGATATTCGCAAACACGATTGAGTGCTCTTTGAAACATAGCAAATTCTTCGGAAGATTCTTCAAGGTCCGGCGTTTCAGAAGCTCCATTAGCCAGTACTATAACTGAGTCATTAGTACTAGTATCGCCATCGACGGTAATCATATTAAAGGATAAATCAACAGCAACTCTCAAGGCCCTACTCAAGAGTTCATTCGAGATAGAAGCATCAGTGGTGATGAAGGAAAGCATGGTCGCCATGTTGGGATGTATCATGGCCGCGCCCTTAGCAATGCCCCCAATGCAAATTCGCTTACCACCTGACTCGAAATAAACTGCTATTTCCTTGGTTCTCGTGTCGGTGGTCGTTATGGCGGTAGCAAGATCATGCCCCGAGTCACGGGAAATCTGAAGCGATCCAATTCCCCTATCAACCAATGCCATGGGTAATTCCACTCCAATTACCCCAGTACTACAAAACAACAAATCATCTGCAGCTATGCGGAATGTATTAGAAGCTGTTAACGTGGCTTGTACAGCGTCAGTCATTCCTTGAGCACCCACGCAGGCGTTAGCGCACCCACTGACGGCTAAAATTCCCCTGCTAGTACCTGTTGCGATACGTTGCTCGCACAACCGCACCGATTCTGATCTAAGTGCATTTTGTGTAAAAACTCCCGCCACCGTACAAGGGGTATCCGAAAGGATTATGCCAACATCCAATTTGTCTAAATCTGTTGAGAAAACATCAGAATATGTCTTTATTCCTGCATATGCTGCTCCTGCTTGATACCCAGACGGGGTCGTGATAGTTCCCCCTGAAATTTCATTGAACTCCGAACTAACCATCCTAAACCTCCAGACATCTTGTAAAGAAAAGTTAGCGAAAGCTAATTCAGATGCCTATAGAATGCACAGTATACATTATCTTGTAAGCATGCATACGCACTGCCTGAACACGCCAAGATTAATGAAACGCAGGATCACATACCCATTCCTGCATACCCTGAAAGCCTACACTAGTACGCACTCCCATCTCTTGACAACTATCCGCCCAAATGACATAGTGGCGCTTGGACGTTAAGAGTACGTTAAATAAGACGATATACACACAATAAACAACGGAAAACGCTAAGTCTGGAGTTCACGTGACTCCACTACCTCAACAAGCGGCCCATGACACTGAAATACGTATTAAGGGAGTTGAGTAACTATGAGTACACCAGCTGAAAAACTTGATCGAGTCTTTAACCCAAAAGTCGTAGCAGTAGTAGGTGCCAAAAAGATAAACGACTACAATTGGCTACGTGCCCATGGTCCATTCCAGCAAGGCGATGGCCAAACCGGCAAGGTATACCACGTAAACATTGACGAAAGTGAATGGCCTGGGGCAGCAGAGCTGGGTTTTGAAAACGTGAAAAGCATACAAGATATCCCTGAGGACATTGACTATGTGTGCATATCGGTGCCCAACACTGTCGTACCTATAATTTTGAAGGATTGTGCAGCAAAAGGAGTAGCCGGAGCCCATATCTTTGCTGCAGGATTCGCTGAAATGCATACGGAGCAAGGTGACCAACTTGAACAGGCTGTATACGACATAGCTACAGAAGCCGGGATAGCATTAGTAGGACCAAACTGCATGGGATTATATATGCCCGAAATTGGTATTAGACCTAGTAAAGATATGCCATACACGGGAACCCCGGGATATTTCGGATATCTATCACAAAGTGGAACAACCACAATGTCCATAGGATCAGCCGCCCCGCACCACGGGATAGACGTATCCAAAGGAATAAGTTTCGGAAACGGCACTGTACTGGACTCCACGGATTACCTTCGATACTTAGCCGACGATGACCAGACAGAGATGATTGGCATGTACCTCGAAGGAATGAAAGATGGACACGAATTCTTTGAAGTTCTAAGATATGCCACCCAGAAAAAGCCCGTTCTAATATGGAAAGTCGGGCAAAGTGCTGAAGCTGCTAGAGCAGGCATGGCTCATACTGGTAGCGCTGCCATACCAGCAGACGTATGGAATGCAGTTTTAACTCTTAGTGGGGCCATAGGGGTCACAAGTCTTGAAGAAATGCTTGACACAGCAATGATCCTGCGTCGATTGCCCCCAACCGGACCAAATGTCGCCTTGATTACAGTATCCGGTGGTCATTCGGGTAAAATCGCCGAGGTTTTCGGAGGACAAGGTTTCCATATACCGTCTCCAAGTAGCGAGTCACTAGATGCGATTGGAGAATATAGCTCACTCGTAGGAGGAAGTTTCACCAATCCCTTCGAAGGTCCAAGCGTACGCGGCGAAGAAGCAACTCTCAAGACACTCGAGATATTAGCAAAAGACGACACTTTCGACCTAATCGTAGTGGAAATATCTGCTGGGTCGGCAGACAGAGATAAAGACTTCGTTGACAACCGCATTAAGACCCTACAAACCCTGGCAACCACAGCCCCCAAACCCGTACTGGTAACGGTCACGTCAGATATTCCATTCTCAGAAAACACGGATAAGCCTGGAATAGCTCGAAAATTCCTGGACGCGGGGTTCCCTGCCATCGTCGAAATGGAAGCAGCAGCCCGTGCAATGTCCAATGCTATGGGGTATTGGTCCAGACAAAGAATCTTCTAGTATCATAGGTTTGTATAACTTTGGAATCGAAAGGATCTGAGGCTAAAAGTGGCATGCAGTGGATCTCTATAGGTTCTTATCGCGCTACATGCTAGATTGAACGCCACAAGATAGATAACTCCATGAATTCCCGAAAGAGCCCCAGAATATTCTATGGTTGGTGGATCGTCCTAGCTGGAGCAACAATGATGCTCATGATGGGAACGTTCTCTTACTATGGAATGGGGATTTTCCTGACCCCCATACTAGAAACCAATGGATGGCAGGCCGCACAAATTGCTACAGCTCTTTCAATAGCCCGACTTGAAGGCGGAGTTATGGCGCCCCTCATGGGCTATCTTATTGATCGCTTTGGCCCTCGCCTCTTAATGCTTGCTGGTGTGATCGGTTGTGGCTCTGGATATATTCTCCTCAGTAGAGCTGGGCAACTTCCCGTCAGCGATAACATGCAACTACTCTATTTCTATCTTGTCTATATTTTGTTAGTTCAGGGTGGAGTCAGTGCCGGTATGGGTAACGCTCCAACCACTGCCGTAGCAAACTGGTTCCAACGCAAAAGATCAACTGCCATGGGAATAGTGAATTTAGGATTGAGCCTCGGGGGCATTCTCGCCACACCTCTTGCATGGGTAATCTCAAAATGGGGCTGGCGCACAGCCATGTTGGGTGGAGGGGGATTGATATGGGCACTTGGAATTCCTTTGGCGACCTTAGTACGACATAAACCCGAAGATTACGGATTGCTGCCTGACGGGGACAAACCGATTGAATCCAGCGAAGCAAGCAGCTCCTCTGACGGACAACAACAACAGCGTACTGAAAGTACCCAAGTTGAATTTAGCGCGGGACAAGCCATAAGAACGATGGCTTTCTGGGCTATCGCACTCATGTTCTCATCACGCATGTTCGTGACAGGATCCGTAGCACTATTCCTAGTAGCTATGTTGCAAGACCGAGGAATGGATTATGTTGAAGCAGCGCAAATCTTGAGCCTAATGGCATTGCTTGGAATGCCGGGGAGAGTCGGGTTCGCCTGGCTAGGAGACCGTTTCGACAAACGAAAAGTAATTGCCTTTTGCTTTATATTCCAATCTACTGGACTAATTCTCTTTACCCTTCTCCCAGGACCAGTAGGAATAGCTTGCTTCTTGATACTATATTCCCCAACCTACTCTGGAGTACTTCCTCTGATACCTGCTTTGCAAGCGGATTATTTTGGCAGACACAGATTCGCCACGATTAGAGGCCTTATGGCACCTGTAGGAACCGTCAGTATGGTTGCATCCCCTATAGTCGTGAGTGTCATTCGAGACCAAACTGGAAGCTATGATCCGGCGTTTATGTTCCTCGGTGTACTCAATGTTATGGCACTCGTATTTATAGCAATTACCCGCAAACCAATACTCTCGCAGCCGTCGTAACTGACCCAGATTGCGACACCTTAACCCGCAATGTACGAGCCTATTATCACAGCACTTCAAACTTGACTGTAAAAACCAATAGACGTTAATTCTGCCACCAAATACATTGTAACGAGTGCAAAACGTTCTCTTTATCCCACTGCCAAAACCTAGTAAAATCAATTACACTAGCGCTTACACCATACTAGCAAATATACGCTGTCTAGGAGAAAAGGAATGTTAGAACAATTCCATGTACCTGAACAAGATGCCGTCCGCGTCGATGAAGATTCTCTGCGTAAAATGGTAGTTTCACTATTTGAAAAAGTAGGGGTTCCCTCAGATGATGCTGCCCTAGGAGCGGATGCCTTGGTCACAGCTGACTTACGAGGAGTCGACAGCCATGGAGTATCAAATATGCTCCGTTACTATATCGCGGGATTCAATAGTGGTGATATAACGGCAAATCCACTAGTCAAGACGATACGCGAAAGCCTAGCAACGGCAACACTCGACTGTGACGGAGGTCTCGGCATAATCATAGCGCCAAAAGCTATGGATATGGCGATAGAAAAAGCCAAACATACAGGTATGGGAATGGTCACAATGAGAAATGGTCGTCACTTAGGTATGGCCTCTTATCATGCAATGCGCGCTTTGGATCACAACATGATAGGAATCTGCATGACTGCCGTCGGTCCTGCTGTGGTTCCTACCTTTGGCAAGGAGCCTCGCCTAGGAACGAATCCCATTGCAGTAGCAGTCCCTGCTGCGAATCAACATCCATTCGTATTAGATTTCGCGACCAGCGTGGTTCCTGTCAACAAAATGCGATTAGCAGAACGAATAGGGTCTGTAATCCCAGGAGGGTGGATAGCAGACACTGCAGGCGTTCCAATTATGCAAGAAGGTCCGGCACCAGAATATGCCCCTGGACAACTAAATCTGTTGCCATTAGGAAGCAACCGTGAGGGAGGGTCTCATAAAGGATATGGACTAGCTGGATTTGTTGAAATACTGTGTGGCATCCTATCTGGAGGCGGATTCGCTGGAATGGGAGGCCAACGTGGGGATTCACGACATATGGTCGCTGCATATAGTATAGACGCGTTTTCACCTGTAGACGAATTCAAAGCAATGATGGACGAATGGATGGATTATCTAAAATCCACGCCCCCTGCGGATGGACACGAAAGAGTTCTGGTTCCCGGGCAACCAGAACACGAAGAGGAAACGGATCGTCGTTCAAGAGGAATTCCATTACATAAAGAAGTTATCCAGTGGTTTCGCGATATAAGTGAGGAGTTGGAAGTACCCTACGTTCTCTGAAGTTGAAGGCAGTCCAGATAATTGATTCTCTACGGCGAGGGGTTATCCAGAAATTCACCGAGCGCTTCAGCCATTGCCTCAGCAGAAACGTATCGCTCCTGAGGCACATAAGCGGTTGCCCTCCGAATAATATCGTCTAAGGGCTTTGGTACTGATGCTAGAAAAGACATGATCTGCTCGTGCCCACTAGGAATTTCCCCTGCCAACATCTCCAGCATCACGATCCCGACCGAGTATATATCTGCAGTATGAGCCATTTCATCTAGCGCATCAAAGTTTTCTCGTTCAGGAGCAAGATACCCCCGTGTACCACGAAAAGGTCCTCCATAATCCTGTTGAGTCAGCCGCGCGACACCAAAGTCAGCCAACTTGATGCCACCATCAAGGTCAATCAGTACGTTGGATGGTTTAATGTCCCCATGAACTACTCCAAATTTGTGTGCAGCAGACAGTCCCTTAAGAATTTGAATGGCAATCAGGACACACTTTTGGGAAGACAACCGAGTACCATCATGGGAATTGCCTCCATATATACTTTGCTTAAGGTTCCCTCCCCCAACCCATTCCATAACAATATATGGCCCAAGCATAGGATCATCCCCTGTCTCAACTATACCCACAACATTTGGATGCTGAAGACTGGATAAAATCTCGGACTCTGACAAAATATCTTTTATATCATTATCACGCATCAAAGCAGCCATTATTGACGCTGAGAAAGATTCCATTTCATGTTCAAGTATTTTCAGTGCAACCTTATTGCCCGTAGTCGGATCTAGAGCTTCATATACCAATGCCTGCGAGCTAGTTTGCTCTGCACTCACTTCTCGAAACACCACAAACCGGCCAATATTATCAGGTACTACTTTAGGCTGATTTTCATAACTGAATTCATGATCTCTCAATATTCTGCCTCTCAAATCCAAATGCTAGCTGAATGAAACCACGAGAGCACTGACATCGTCTGCAAATCGTCTATCGGCTGTCACCACCTTCACCAAATCTCCTGCAATCTGTTCCAGATCGCTGCCAGTAGCAACAATGTTTAATATCTCGTCCGTTCGGAGGACCTTATGCACGCCATCAGACAAAAAAACCAGCATATCTCGTTTTTCCATCTTAATTTTAGTAATGAATGGGTCCAATAAGTCCCCTGAACCCAATGCCTGAGTCAGAAATTCTCCATTCTCTGTGACGTGATCCACAGTCAACAATGTGAGGCTGCCATCACGCATTAAATAACAACGTGTATCCCCAAGATGTACTAAGTAAAGGTACTGATCAACCAGCAATGCTCCTGTCATAGTTGCCCCCATCAAATTTCGATGAGGATCCCTATGAAATGCCTCTCCCGAAAACCCCAAATCATATACGGCTATATCAATTTCAGACACTAACTTTTCGAGATATTGGACAGAATTTTCGAAAAATTTGACCGAGTCGAAGTTAGACAGTAAAAAATGCTCTAGAAATACTTGTACTGTAATATGACTTGCCTGTTCTCCCCGAAGATGCCCGCCCATACCATCAGAAATCACCCAAACCCAAGACGGATTAGCGTGACGCAATCTAAGATTAAGCATTCTGAGTGTATCTTGGTTTTGAGCATGGGATGGGGCAGCTTGAGTAGCCATGGACGTACGAGCGTTGATCACCACAACCGCCTCACAAAATCTACTATTTGATCAGCTGAAAATTTTCAGCCGCTATGTCACGTATGTGTTCACCGATAGAGATTGAAGCAGTAGCGGCTGGAGACGGAGCGTTTAGTACATGAACCGATCGATGACTTGCGACTATCCGGAAGTCATCGATGAGCTTTCCTTCCAAATCAACCGCTTGTGCACGAACGCCTGCTCCGGCCCGCACCAAGTCAGAAGGCCCAACTTCAGGCATCATCACCCGTAGCGCATCAACGAAAGCTGACTTACTAAGAGAGCGATGAAATTCCCCCATACCCGTTTTCCAATATCTTCCGACCATACGCCAAAACCCACGAAACTTGAGGGTATCGGCCACGTCACTAACATTGATATCTAGATGTCTATAGCCTTCACGAGCCCACGCTAGTACAGCATTAGGACCGGCCTCAACTGAGCCACCAATCCTCTTAGTGAAATGCACACCCAGAAAAGGAAATTCCGGATTCGGGACTGGGTATATGAGCCCATTAACCAACGCCGACCTCTCGGGTTTCAAAACATAATACTCGCCACGGAACGGAATGATTCTCAGACCAGTATTTAATCCCATTTGTTCAGCGAGCCGATCTGCATACATGCCTGCACAATTAATCAGATAATTTGCCTCAATATCCTCACCGGTCGTGGAAACCCGAATTTTCTGATTCTGTTCCTTTATCTCACGTACTTCGGTTCCTAAAACAAGATCTACTTGATGCTCTTGGATAATGGAAGCATAGGCATCAGCTACTTTGGAATAATCCACAATACCAGTAGCAGGGCACCAAATTGCCTTGACCCCAAATGCATGCGGCTCAATTTCAGCCATTTGAGCAGACGATATGATCTCCAGTCCTTCTATTCCATTAGAGGTCCCCCGCTGGTAAAGGTTTTCCAATGCAGGAATTTCGTTATCACTCGTCGCGACTACGAGTTTCCCAACGAGGTCGTAAGGTATTCCATTCTCATCACAAAACTTGCGAAGTTTCTTGCCACCATTAACAGAGAATTCTGCTTTATGAGACCCGGGGCGATAATACAAACCCGCATGGATAACGCCGCTATTATGCCCCGTTTGGTGCGTCGCTATGCCAGATTCTTTTTCCAGTACGACTATCTTAGTTTTCGGATAGGATTTTATGATCGCCATGGCAGTAGAAAGGCCCACTATTCCGCCCCCGACAACCACAACATCATAATTTCTCGGATTCACGATAATCACCATTCCTCTGGCTTTGTACCATTATGGGAATCACTTGCGAGACATGCGTACGGCTTTCAACTATAGCCTTAGACAGTCGGATCTGTAAATTTTGCTTGGTCTGGATCTTGCAAGCCTTCCGCTTTGAATAGCTGCCCATTCTTGCTATACCCCCGAGCTATTCCCTCAATCATCTGGAGATGCCGCTCATTAGTCTGCCCCCTTATGTCAGCAGGAGCTCCCACTACAAAAGAATTCGGGGGGATTTCTTTCCTCTCCAACACGACTGAGCCAGCCGCCACTATTGAGTGATGGCCTACTATTGCGTCGCCATTAACTGTGGCCCCATTGCCCACAAGACAATGATCCTCAAGAGTTTTTGCATGGCATATCACATGATGACCCAAGGTTACATAATCGCCGTAAGATGCTTCACTGTCAGCATGTATGACGCAGTTGTCTTGGATATTTACGTACTTGCCAATCTTAATCTTGTGAATGTTCCCCCGTATTATGGTTCCAGGCCAAATACTGGATCCTTCCCCTATCTCAACATTCCCAACCACATATGCAGCCTCACTTACAAAAGCATCAGGGTGTATTTTCGGCGTGAAGCCCCCAAAACTTCGAATCATATACTCCTCCTTTTAGTTCCTGTTATAAGCGCGTTGTGCATCACACTTATCGAGCTGGGTGGTGGTGATGCTCTCCTCCGGGTGCCCTATTCCACACTTCAAGCAACATCCCCAGACATGACCGAGGATGAAACCACGCTACTACTGTTTCTGTCTCACCTTTCGGTGGAATAGATCCTATTTGAATTACCCCGTTTTCTACTGCCTGATCAGTAAATCTATGAACGTCTGGAGCATATGGACATGTGTGGTGATATACAGCTCCATGCGTAGCCCGTTGGGCAACCAATCTAGCGGTTCCGCTATCCTCAGTCGTTGGGTGACTGATCTCTATAACCGATCCCCCTACCGGATACTCCAACAGATGTACAGGATCATCAGCTGCCCCTTTTTCCCTATTGGGATCCGGGCCTTCCTGGCCACGTTCCGCAGATTTGTCCTCAGAGAAGCCAAATATATCTGACCAGAGGTGCCGTGACTCTTGTGCACTCCTAGCCGCCACCCCCACGTGAGCCATTCCAGTAAGATTCCCATTGCCTAAGTAGTGAGGATGGGTATAGTAGTTATCCTCTGCCATGATTTGAATACCTAACCCTAAGACGGATTCTGGTTCTAAGAAAACCGACTGCTGTCCATCGATGCTCCCGCGAAGTTTAACTCCTTTATCCACTAGCATCTTGACATCCACATCGAAATTATCAGAGGCCAAGGAAATATAGTACATACCACCTCTGCCGCCAGTCGATGCAAGAAATTGACCAGGCGCACTATCCTCTGAATTAGGTTTTGCTACCTCGTACCTCATCTCACCAATGGGAAACTCCAATATAGAAGTATTCTCATATCCTGGATCTCCACCAGGCGATGGAGTCCTGTGCTCGTCAACAGCTAATCCAAAGCCATCAACCAAAACTTTCCTAGCATTATCAAGATCCGGAGTCACAATCCCCACATGATGAATTCTTGTGAAAGCCATTTCATACCTCCATGGTTTAGTCTAAAACCTCGACATTATAGACCTTCCAGTCAAACACAAAAAGACCCAATTAGACATTTCAAGGCAAAATCTTGTTCTTTTCAAGCTATTTTGTTGAAGGAGTGAGTCAATAATTCTACTGCTACTCCACTCTCACCCCCCTCATATTCCCTAGCCACATAATGCTAATGCCTGTACCACAGTACCAACCGATGATACAATCCTCCGCAATAATTAAGATCACTACATGAAAAATCCGAATATGGATTCGATGTCATCACAGTCCAGATGTGCCAGCATGATTCTTGCCCTAGAAGGAGTTAGCTATGGAAATCGCCAAGAACGTATACCAGTGTCATATCGAAAACGAAAAAAATGCTCAGGTTATGCATCCTGGAGGCAGTAATGTTTACTTTATTGGAGATCCGAATGAAGAAATGTTTCTAGTAGATACCGGGGAGCACAGCAGGCGATGGACTAAAACCATACTGGATTATTATGAACAATTAGGGAAGCCTAAGATAACCTCAATTTTAATCACCCATGGCCACGGAGACCATACAGGGGGTATCGAGCGGCTTCAAGAGATCATGCAGTGCCCGGTAATGTGTCACCCAAAACTGGTAAAAGGTTTGAAACCATTCGTTGATGACGAAGAGATGATTGTTAAACTTAAAGCTAATGAAGTGCTCCGCACTGGCGGGAATGTCTCCCTACGTGCAATCTTCACGCCGGGCCATTCAGACGACCATGTATGCTATTACTTAGCTCGAGAAAAGATTCTTTTTACCGGTGATATCATATTGGGCAATTCTCCGTCGACCGTTTCCGATCTAGCAGATTATATGAAATCTCTGGAAAAGCTCAGCAGGTTAAGAGTCGACACTATCGGACCTGCGCACGGCCAAGTAGTATCACAGCAATTGAACCAAAAGAAAGTAAAACGCGTCGGAAACATGCGGATACAATGGTACATGGATCATCGCCAACTCCGAGAGAACCAAATATTAGGTGCACTTGCGAAAGGCATCGGCGACGTTGATAAAATCGTTAGCGAAATTTACCCTAAAAACCTCAAGAAGGCTTTGCGGCGACCAGCGGCTAGTAATGTCAGAACACACTTAGAGAAGCTCACGAAAGAAAAGCGTATCGATGAGAAACCCGCGGAATACACCATAAAAAGCGATTAGCCTGAATTTCTCATCGCCCAGTGAAGCCGGATTGACGCCTCAAGAGTTCACTGACGGGCGAGTATGGTTGGACGTGTCAATTTTGACTACTTTCCTCCAAAGCCATAGTCGCTTCCATTGCAGCGATAGCCACTTGGATTTGATCTGCCTCAGGGACATGTGTGGTGATCTTCTGAAGCCACAACCCCGGGGTAGAAGTGAGTTTACCCGTCCAACTATCCCCGTGTAACGAACTCCACTTAATTACTTCATAACTCACCGAAGCAATAACAGGGATCAACACCACGCGGAGACCCGCACTAATCAAAATGGATTCTGTATGCATAACGGAGAAGACAACTAAGGCTACCAACATCACCGTCAACAGAAATGCTGTACCACACCTAGGATGTTCCTTAGGATACTTCCTTATGTTATCAATTACGAGAGTATCTCCATGCTCAACTGCATGAACTGTCATATGCTCTGCCCCATGATAGGCATACACCCGCCTAACATCAGCCATTCTCCCTATCACCCACACATAGAGAACGAGCAATAACAGTCTGGTTATCCCCTCGATTGTATTCATCAAGACTGCATTCATTTCGACAAGGTGACCCAGTAATCGAGCGATAAACAGTGGAGACAGGAAAAACACCCCTATTCCTATTAGTGCCGAGCTTATAAGGGTGAGAGTGATGGCCCAATTTGATAAAGGAGCAGCGTCTTCCTCTTCTTCAATAGCAAGATTTGCTGATCGGGTTAAAGCCTTGACGCCGACTACAAGGGTCTCTCCCAAAATCAAGACACCCCTGACAAACGGAACGCGTCGCCTTCCGCCAGTACTGAATCTTGGGAGCTGACACTCTTCCGAGTGAATAGTGCTATCGGGCAATCTCACGGCCAAGGCTGCCCTTGTTGCCCCCCTGATCATTACACCTTCGATCAGTGCTTGGCCGCCGTAAGTAGGAGAAGGTCGCTGTTGAGTCATTGCTAGTGAACTACTGCTGTTCTTTCAAAATCTAATCGTCATCGTTCAGGCTAAAGCGACGTCGCAGACGCTCAACTCTACCCTCAGTATCAACTATTCGTTGTTCGCCAGTAAAGAAGGGATGGCATGCACTGCAGATTTCGATGCGCAGTTCCTCTTTGGCCGCTCCAGTTGTGAAGCTGTTGCCGCACGAGCACACCACAGTAGCCTGTTCATAATATGCGGGATGTATTTCTGGTTTCACAATTAATCCTTGCTACCTTGGTCTACAGGGTAGACACTGGCTCGCTTTCGGAATTTAGTAGCATGCTCAAATCGAACCACGCCATCGGATTTAGCGAAGAGAGTAAAGTCCCTGCCAAGTCCGACATTGCGCCCTGGCTGAATCTTCGTTCCCCTTTGTCTCACGAGTATGGTGCCGGCATTCACCGTTTGCCCATCCCCGCGCTTTACTCCTAAACGCTGTCCCGGGGAATTTCTGCCGTTGCGGCTGCTTCCTCCGCCTTTTTTGTGTGCCATATCAGCTATCCATCCTGACCCGGAGCAAGAATCTTACTTACCTTAACCTTTGTGTATCCCTGTCGGTGCCCTTGCTTTTTCCGATACCGAGTCTTGGCTTTGTATTTGAACACCACAATTTTCTTATCTCTGCCGTGCTCTTGAACTTCTGCAACTACCCGAGCTCCCTCAACCCCTTGGGATCCGTTACCAACCAGCAACGTGTCACCCTGCGAGAGTAGCAAAACATCCTCGAAAGTCTTAGTATCTCCTAATTCGGCATCTAATCGATCCACATGTATACTGATACCCTCGGAGACTTTATACTGTCGCCCGTCTGCTCTAATTATTGCGTAGTCATTATCACTCATAACCAAAGTATTCTATGTGTGACCACCCTTGATGTCAAGGTAACCCACTCACCCAACCCGTGTATAATGTCTTTCCGGACGACATCCAGTGAATCAACCCAATGGAGACTACACGTGATCATCGACCCAAAGAGCAACGAAAATTTCTACTACACACTTACAGGAGTAGTTATACCCCGCCCGATAGCCTTCATATCCACAATTTCTTTATCTGGCGAGCTTAATCTGGCTCCATTCTCTTTCTTCAACGCCGTTTCATCAAATCCTCCGACGGTTGCTATATCTATTGCCCGTAACGCTCCGTCAAAACGCAAAGACACCCTTGCGAACATCGAATCTACCAAAGAATTCGTAATAAATATCGTCACCGAGGATATAGTTGAAGCAATGAACTTAACTGCTGCAGAATATCCAACAGAAGTCAACGAATTTGAAATTGCAGGTTTAACGTCAGTTCCATCAGAGTTGGTAAGCGCCCCGAGACTCCTTGAATCTCCTGTGAATTTGGAATGCAAGCTAACCCAAGTGGTATCAATCGGAAAAGATCAAACGGAGTCTGGACTGGTACTTGCAGAAGTCCTAATCATGCATATAGATGACAAGATTGTTACCAACAACAGAGTAGATCCTAAAAAGTTAAAGGCAATTGGAAGACTAGGGGGAAGCGAATATTCACATACTGATAGGTCATTCACTCTGGTTCGCCCAAACTATGAGACAACTTCATAAGACCTATTCAAAATCAGACTGACGACTCGCTACTCACAAATGTTCGGCCAATATAAGGAACTAGCACGTCCGGTATTTTAAATGATCCATCTGATTGTTGATAATTCTCAATAATTGCGATCAAAACCCTTGGAACTGCTAACCCTGAGCCGTTGAGGGTATGTGGGTACCGTGGCCTCGCTTCCGGAGAAGGTCTGTATCGGATCATTGACCTTCTGCTCTGAAAATCCCAACAATTGGAGCAACTCGAAACTTCCAGCCACTCTGCAACCCCAGGAGACCACATCTCAATGTCATATGTTTTGGCAGACTGGAATCCTAGATCCCCCGAACAAATCTCAATCACCCTGTAGGGTATTTTTAGTAACTGGCAAATCCTCTCCGCATGACTCAGTAGCTCTTCCAATGCGCCCTCGGACTCTTCAGGTTCTACCAGCTTATACAGTTCAACCTTGTCGAATTGGTGAACTCTTTTAATCCCCCTGGTATCTTTCCCCGCAGCAGCTTTTTCCCTCCTGAAACTAGGAGCAAAAGCCACATACGACAAAGGAAGCTCACCCGCAGGGATAATTTCATCTCTATGAATGCCAGTCAGAGGTACCTCTGCCGTCGGTATCAGCCATAAATCGTCCTCATCATCGTGATACAGGTTATCAACAAATTTTGGCAAGTTCCCGCTGCCCTCCATTACCTCCGGTTTCACTAGATAGGGCGTTGCCCATTCTGTGTACCCATGATCAGAAAGATGTGTATCCAGCATCCAATTGACCAATGCCCGTTCTAAACGGGCACCCAACCCCTTAAGCGCAAAAAATCGAGATCCCGCCAGCTTGGTCCCTCTCTCAAAATCGATTATTCCCAATTCCTGTCCAAGTTCCCAGTGAGGTTTTGGAGTGAAATCAAATTCTGTTGGTTCCCCCAATGCTCGCAAAACTATATTGCTGGATTCATCATCACCAGAGGGGACACTATCTAGGGGTATGTTAGGGATCATCATCAAATTAGCACGCAGACGATCCTCTATCTCAGTCAGTTCATCATCCAAGCTCTTGATAGAATCGCCTATTCCCCTCATCTCAGACCGTATAGAATCCAAATCATTGGATTGCTGAGATTCCCCCTTCTTATCCACATTCTTGGATGCACCAATTTCCTTGCTGACGCGATTGCGATGAGCTCTCAATTCTTCAACTTGTCGAGCAAGTTCCTTACGCGAGAGATCCATAGTTATTAATTCGTCCACAATACTAGAATCTTCACCGCGTAACGCCAAGGCACCTCGTAGAATATCCGGGGTATTCCTTATAATTTCGATATCAATCAATCGTGAATTCCTTACGCAATGCCCAGAGGACATGCTACTGAACGTTCCAGCTTAAACTGTCTCCCCTAGTTTGTAGCCGCGTTCATCGTAGTTAAAGTCTGAAAATCTTGCAACCAGATTAACCTCAATACGAATACATACTGCCGTCCAAACAATATTACCATCGAATCCCAGCCCAACTAAATCAAAATACTGAGAAAAGCAAAACGGACCCAATAATCTAGGTAAGTGCACAAAATCACTGCTTTATGTATTGCGTGGGTTTGAGGCTTCAGATACCATTACGGATACCGACTATCACACAGAAATTGAATCAGGGTAAAATTGGGATGAACTCACCGATTCATTTGATATCCCATGATACATATCCTTGCAATTAGGAGTAACTGATGACCCAGGGCAACAAAATAAAGGTAGCAATAATTGGTGTAGGTAACTGCGCATCGTCACTAGTTCAGGGCGTATTCAAATATCGCGACGCGCCGGTAGACGAACTCATACCTGGCTTAATGCATCCTGTCATGGGCAAATATCATATAGGAGATATTGAGTTTGTTGCAGCTTTTGATATCGACAGCAACAAAGTAGGCAAAGATCTGTCTGAGGCTATCTTTGAAGCTCCCAATAACACATACAAGTTTCAGGATGTGCCAAAACTAGGTGTCCCCGTCAACCGAGGGATGACTCATGACGGATTAGGGAAATATCTCTCTGAAATAATAACTAAGGCTCCTGGAGAGACAGATAATGTAGCTAAGATATTAAAGGAAAAAGAAGTCGACGTTGTAGTAAGTTATTTGCCAGTTGGGGCAGAAGAAGCAACAAAATGGTACGTTGAACAAGTTCTAGCTGCTGGATGTGGCTATGTCAATTGTCTTCCTGTGTTCATCGCCCAAGAATCATATTGGCAAAAACGATTTGAGGACAGTGGATTACCTATAATAGGAGACGATATCAAATCTCAAGTTGGAGCTACTATCACACACCGACTGCTAACTCGACTGTTCGCCGATCGCGGGGTCAAAGTCGAGAGGATGTATCAGCTCAATTTTGGAGGAAATACAGATTTCTACAATATGCTAGAGCGCGAAAGACTTGACTCCAAAAAAATCTCCAAAACGCAATCCGTGACCTCACAGTTAGACTACAGTATCCCAGGCGATGCCATACACGTAGGACCAAGTGATTACGTTCCGTGGCTTGAAGATAGAAAATGGGCATACATACGGATGGAGGGGAGAACATTTGGCGATGTACCGCTGAATGTCGAGCTTAAACTCGAAGTTTGGGATAGCCCAAATTCAGCAGGCGTAGTCGTTGATGCAGTCCGATGCTGCAAAATAGCGCTCGATAGAAACATGAGCGGAGCGATAACGGCCCCTTCATCATACTTCATGAAAAGCCCTCCAATTCAATACACCGACGACGTGGCACGGGAGATGGTTGAAAAGTTCATCAGCGACTAATATCCACTGAGGCAGACAGTAAACCAAACCACCGAATCTCTAGCAAAGTCAGGTTCAGCGATGAAGATCGGATTAGTATCACCTTACGATTATTCCTACCCAGGTGGCGTGACTGTCCATATAAACAACCTCAGTAAAGAACTGATCAATCTCGGACACACTGTTAAAATCATTGCTCCGTGCTCCGATGTTCAACGAAACCCGCTACCAAATTCAGTGATTCCCATGGGTAACCCAATCCCCATACCCACCGGAGGATCTATAGCACGCATATCCGTGTCATTCTGGCTAATGCGCAAGGTGCAAGCAGTCCTAGAAACCGAAAAATTCGATATTTTGCATATTCATGAACCTTTGGTACCCTTTCTCCCATTGGCATGCCTTCATCGAGCCTCATGCCCAATAGTTGGAACATTTCACGCATATGACAACAACTCCCAGAAGTATTTTGCCCAGAGCGGCATACTTCAAAATTCTTTTAGCAAACTAGACCGGCGAATCGCGGTTTCTGTACCGGCAAAAAACCATATTATGAAAAATTTCCCTGGGAATTACGACATAATCCCTAATGGAATTGATTATGATATGTTTCGATCTTCAAGAACACCACTGGCTGCTTTTTCGGACGATAAAACGAACATCCTATTCGTGGGACGTATGGAAAAGAGAAAAGGATTACAATATCTTGTGTCCGCATTTAGCATGCTCAAGTGGGATCGTAGCAATGTTCGCCTGATCATAGTCGGGCCAGGAACACTAGACAAGGAGTCATATCACCTAATCGCCGAAAAAAACTTGCATGACATTGAGTTAATTGGGGAAGTATCATACGAGGATCTTCCCAACTATTATCAATCAGCTGATATTTTCTGCAGCCCTGCTACGGGGCAAGAGAGTTTCGGAATCGTGCTACTTGAGGCTATGGCATCAGGCAAACCAATTGTTGCAAGCAATATACCCGGTTATGCGAGCGTAATCACTTCAGAAAAAGAGGGGCTTTTAGTTAATCCCAAAGATGCTGGTGCACTAGCTGAGGCTCTACGTAATTTGACTGACAATCCCAACTTGCGATTCAAAATGGGTAAGGAAGGACTAAAAACATCACATACGTATGATTGGAAAAATGTCGCCTCCCAAATTGCTGCAGTCTACCTAGAAACCATAAATGCACATACACACAGGAGTGCTCCGAATGTCACCGATAACACAATCCCTTTATCCTTCTAGGATCAGTGGTTGCTGATGAATATACGCGCTACGATAAAGGAACATCTGTCAAAGGTATTAAGCTTGCTTGTCACAAAGATATTAGTACCCATAGGCGTAACGGCTAACCACGCCACCGTCGCAGGATTTTTGATAACTTGTCTTGGAGCAACCTTTATATTGCGAGACTCCTTGGTCGCTGCCGGGTGCATTCTGCTGTTTGGAGCCAGCCTTGATATGCTCGATGGAATCATAGCCCGCACCACCGGATCGGCTTCTAACCGCGGGGCCTTATTAGATTCAATTGCAGACAGGATTTCAGAGGCAATCATATTTCTATGCATTGTCAGCCACTATCTAGTTTCAGCCGAAGACTCCACTGATTCAATTAACCCGCAGGTTTTGTGGACATGCACCGCGCTAGTCACTAGCCTTATGGTGAGTTATCTTCGAGCTAAAGGTGAAAGTCTTGGGGTCAGTTCTTCCATAGGCTGGATCACTAGACCGGAGCGAATGATCCTTGTAGTAGTAGGTCTTATCGCCAGTCATTGGTACCCTGACAGCTTATTCATCTGCATCCAGGTTATAGCTGTGGGGAGTATGATAGTATCAGGACAAAGGTTCAAAGCAATCTGGCAAGACAATCATAAACCCTAACAAATCATGCGTCGTGACGCCAACTAACTAAGAAGAAGATATGATTACATTTCAGATATTATTGTTCGCTGGAGACCGGGAAAAAATGAAAAGTCACTCGGTGGAAATCGCTGTTTCGGAAACCGCCACTATAGGCAATTTAGCGGAGAAATTAAACCAAGAATACCCCTCCATATTTCCGCGTCCTGAAGGTTTAGTATTCGCCGTCAATCGAGACTATGCTACTTTTGACCAACCAATTTCTGAAACAGACGAAATAGCAATAATCCCTCCTGTCAGTGGAGGGTATTTATGATCATTATCACTGATGCTCCCTTAGACCCCAACCAATTCACCGAAGCAGTGAAGGGCACAGCACATGGGGCTGTGATCACATTCCTTGGCACTACGCGTGAAGAAACTGCCGGGAAAAAGGTATTGTACCTAGAGTACGAATCCTATGACCCAATGGCTTCAGAAAAATTACACGAACTTTGCGATGAAATCAGACAAAAATGGGCCGTCAAAGATATAGCGATAGGGCACCGTGTGGGTAAACTAGAAATCGGTGAGATAAGCCTAGTAGTAGCGTTATCTTCGGCCCATCGGAACGAGGCTTTCGAGTCTTGCATCTATCTCGTTGACCGACTAAAAGAAACTGTGCCTATATGGAAAAAGGAAGTTTTTGAAGATGGAGAAATATGGGTCGATGCTCACTGACGATCCCTCCACTGAACGCAGTAACCCTTCTCAGATAACTAGTCTGATAACCACTATGATCGGCTCTCGAAATCCCTACAAGAAGTATACGGAACAGTGCATCGTCCCTGTGTGTGGTAATCCTTTATGTCCTTGCATGGCTCCTGAGGCATTGTTAGAATGGGTAACAGATCCTAGGAGGGATCGCATAGAGGTCTAGTGCGGGCGCCTGCTAAGCGCTTAGCCCGAGTGATCGGGCTCGTGGGTTCGAATCCCACTCCCTCCGCCATAATAGAAATAGACCACGATAAGGGAAACGAAATGGAAACAGTTCAAGACTTAACGAACCTAACAGTTAGAGAATCTGCCGATTGGCAATCTCCACCTCGTTATTACACGTGGACTGTTGGGTGCCAGATGAACAAGGCTGATACCGAGCGACTTGAGAGTGCCCTGTCTCAAATGGGATTTCTTGCTACAACAACAGCCTCAGATGCTGATGTCATAGTACTGAATTCATGTGTGGTCAGACAATCGGCTGAAGACAAGGTTGTGGGAACGATTACCTCACTCAAGCCACTAAAAAAGGCTAAACCAACCACTGTGCTCGCAGTGATGGGGTGCATGGTAGGCCCTAATCAGCAAAGCCAGTTGCAGAAGACCTTCCCATATGTTGATGTGTTCATGCAACCGCAACAATACAAACCGCTACTTGATCTCCTCGGGAACAAACTGGACATGGATTGGGAGGGATGCGTTGGCACCCTAGCACCAATAAATCCGGAAGTTACAACGTACGTTCCTATCATTCACGGCTGTGACGAGATGTGTAGTTTCTGCATAATACCGTACAAACGTGGAAGAGAAGTAAGCAGAACGATAGATGATATTGTGAACGAAATAGAACACCTAGTCCTAAGAGGAGTACGCGAAGTAACGCTATTGGGGCAAACAGTTGATGCCTATGGTAATGACTTCCAAAACAAGACAGACCTCGCTGACTTACTGGAAGCTGTCAACGAGATATCTGGTATTGATCGTATCCGCTTTCTCACTTCACATCCAAACTACATGAGTAAGCGAATTATTGATGCTGTCGCATCACTCCCAAAAGTGTGCGAACACATAAACATTCCGATACAGGCTGGAAGCGACAGAATACTCGAACAAATGAGGCGTCCCTATACGGTTCAAAAATATCTCTCTATAATCGACACTATAAGATCAACAATACCTTCGGTATCGCTTAGCACAGATATCATTGTTGGTTTCCCCGGAGAAACACGAGAAGATTTTGAGGGAACTTTAGACGTCCTAAAAAAAGTCGGTTTTGACAAAGTTCATACTGCCGCCTACTCCCCTCGTCCAGGGACTATAGCATCGCGCAAGTTACCTGATGATGTGTCTAAAGAAGAAAAACAGGATCGGAAACATCTGCTAGAAGATATCCAACAAACCATCAATAGCAAGATTAATGAAACATATAACGGTAACCAGTATGAAGTTTTGGTAGAAGGGCATGAGAGAGGACATTGGAAAGGTAGAACACGTACGGACAAGATCGTTTTCTTTGACAGTACTGCAGAATTATTGGGACAACTAGTCACTGTAAACATTCAAAGCACCGGACCCTGGTCACTAAAAGGAAGTCTTGTCCAAAACTAGACAGGAGAATTGTCATGGCTATAACAAACCGACTCCCTTTACTACCAACCACTGAGATAGAACAAGATGCATTTTGCAGAACTGAGAATGAACTGACCAGCCTGCCACTGGAACTAGAATCCCAGATATCCGTGCAATGGCAGAAAATCCCAGAAGATTATTATCCTTTGGATTCATCAGAGCTCGAGGAGCGCATTTCCGCTGCTAAACAGAGGCTAGGTTCATCGCTACTGATTCTAGGGCACCATTACCAAAGAGATGAAGTGATCAAATTCGCTGATTTCCGAGGAGATTCTTTCAAACTAGCTCAGCAAGCTGTAGCGCAAAAGAGTGCAGAATATATCGTATTCTGCGGCGTTCACTTCATGGCAGAAACTGCTGATATACTAACTGATCAAAATCAACGAGTAATTTTACCTAACTTAGCTGCCGGATGCTCTATGGCAGATATGGCACCTACTGAAGATGTGACGGACTGTTGGGACGATCTCACTGAAATCCTAGGAAACGGCATACCAGAAATTCTGCCAGTAACCTACATGAATTCCACAGCAGCTATTAAGGCACTCTGCGGGAAAAACGGGGGCATAGTATGCACTTCATCTAACGCTCAAAGAGCCTTAGAGTGGTCATTCTCGCAAGCTCAAAGAGTCGTATTTTTCCCGGATGAACATCTCGGGAGAAACACGGGACTGAAAATGGGTATCCCGCTGGAAAAGATGATAGTGTGGAATCCATTCAAACCTTTAGGGGGTCACACCCCTGAGGCTATTCAGAACGCCAAGTTGATATTGTGGCAGGGGCGTTGCTCTGTCCACACCCGGTTCACAGCTTCCCAAATAGAAAAAGCTCGCATAGCCATCCCTGGGCTAAATGTAGTAGTCCACCCTGAATGCCCAATGGAAACTGTCGCTGCAGCCGATTACGTAGGGTCAACTGAAGTAATCAACAAAGTAGTATCTGAAGCTCCAGCTGGATCCTCATGGGCAATTGGAACTGAGATAAGTCTTGTAAACAGGATTGCAGCTGAAAATCCGGACAAGACTGTCTTTTGTCTGGATCCTGTAGTCTGTCCGTGCACTACAATGTATCGAATTCACCCTGCTTATTTGGCCTGGGTACTAGAAGGAATCGAAGCGGGTTCCATTAACAACCAAATCATAGTTGACGGCCAAACTAGGCAAGATGCTCGGATAGCGCTTGATTCAATGTTAACCCTGGTATAACCAAGCAATATCACCTACCAGATTATGAGGTTAGAATCATGGATACGATACAATTTATACAGTCATCTTTATTCGAAGTTTTTCGCAGTTTTCTGGCTGAAATCGCCCCGTTAGAAAACAGCGAAATGCTTTTCCGCCCAACCCCTGAGTCCAATTCCATTTCATTCTTAGTATGGCACTTTCCAAGAATTGCAGACAGAGCATTTCACCTCTCCCACACACCGGAAGGGACAACACCAGTATGGGACCGAGAAAAATGGCATGAAAAATTCGGTCTGGAGAAAACCGATACAGGTACTGGATTCAATGCCGAGCAGGTGGCCGCATTTAACCCCGACAGGGAGCTTTTAATAGGGTACCTTGAATCTGTTCAAAAAGCGCTGGATGACGGCCTTTCCCAAATGACCAGCAAAGACCTCGATCGACCTTTGAATCCAGAAAATCCTCGTGCCACCGTGGGCAGACAAATTCAAAGTATCGTGATTGGACACGGTTTTTTCCATCTAGGTGAAGTACGTTTCCTCAAAGGACTTCAAGGAATGCCTTTTTCCCGTTAACTGTAGCACCTCCGTTCGAAGTATCGATAGCAAACTGGATATGATATCATTTGCCGACACGGTCAGGGTAAACTTCTAGAATGGTGGCTCGATGCACCAAGTGTGCGATAACTAATGTCAGTAATTACCCATTACAGATATATAATCATAGGAAGTGGTATCGCTGGTCTGTACACAGCTTTGCTTGCCCGCCTCCACGGACCGACTCTCATTCTCACTAAAGGGAGTATTGAAGACTGTAACACCCAGTATGCACAAGGAGGCATAGCAGCATCTGTCGGAGAAAACGACTCTCCTGAATTACACAGCAAGGATACCATCGCTGCCAGTTCCGGCCTCTATAATAGCGAAGCCGTGAATATTCTTTCGACTGAGGCCTCTGACCGCATAGCAGACTTGATTCGACTTGGCGTCCAGTTTGATACAGCCCACGGGGCCCTAACACTAGCCAATGAAGCTGCCCACAGCGTTCCCCGTATCCTCCATGCAGGAGGTGATGCTACTGGGCAACATATCGAAATGACGCTAGCATCCGTGGCTCGTCTATCAAATATATATATTCTCGAAAATAAGCTAGTTACAGAAATTAGTGTTGAAAAGCAACGAGCACGGGGGGTAGTTGCATTCGACAGTACTACTGGGCAAACCCACGAATTCTCTGGTGATTATATTATCCTAGCCAGCGGTGGTGCTGGCCAATTGTTCCGTTACACAACTAATACTTCAGTAGCTACTGGAGATGGAGTGGCGCTCGCCTACAGGGCTGGTGCAGAAATTGTGGATATGGAATTCTATCAATTCCATCCTACTGCACTCCGAATACCTAACGCTCCGTCTTTTCTGATATCAGAAGCCACAAGAGGAGAAGGTGCGACACTAGTGGACCAAAGCGGACAATCATTTATGAAGCGATATCATCCTCTTGGGGATCTCGCGCCAAGAGACATTGTATCTAGGGCTATAGCCTCGGAAATGAACCAACATGCTATAAATCAAGTCTGGCTAAAACTCACACACCTTAATCCTGAATGGATAATAACCCGTTTCCCAAACATTTACGCCACGTGCTATCAACTCGGACTAGATATAACCAAGGAACTCATACCAGTGGCTCCGGCCGCACATTACATGATGGGGGGTGTCAGGACATCAACTTGGGGCGAAACCAGTGTTCAGGGGCTCTTCGCATGCGGAGAAGTAGCTTGTACGGGAGTCCATGGAGCAAACAGACTTGCTAGTAACTCTCTGCTGGAAACTGTAGTCTTCGGCAAACGAATAATCTCACGAACCACGGAATCAATGACAAATCACGTATTGGACCATGCCAGCAATACTGCACTTGCGCTATCAACTGATACCGCGAACATGCCTGATGTACCCCATTTGAACCTTAGCACACTACAGAATCACGTATGGAATGGGGCAGGTATAATACGGTCCAGAGAAGGCTTAGCAACTCTAAAAGATCAACTCATAGCTTGGTCGACAATTTCAACATGGCCACAAACAACTGAATCTTATGAACTGCAAAACCTGTTGCTCGTGGCTCGTTTGATCACCGAAGCAGCACTGTTACGCGAAGAAAGTAGGGGAGCTCATTATAGAATTGACTGTCCAGATACTTCAGTCAAATGGGAAAACCATATTACCTCGAAAAAACCTTGACTACCGATTCGCACATTTGATCCAAAGGTGACAAGATGCAACACAACATAAATTTGAATTCTCCAGACATTACTGGATTGCTGGAGCGAGCGATTCAAGAAGATTATTCACTAGGGGATCCAACCAGTAGCTCATTATTTAAATCGGGTGTTAATGGCACGGCCCAAATTATCGCACGACAAGACGGAGTGTGTTCCGGAATTCCGATAGCGAAAAAAATTCTTCTGGCTATTGACCAAACCTTGGAGATACAGGAAATATGCACGGATGGGCAAGATCTAAAAGAATCTCAAGTTTTGATTGAAATCAAGGGAAACGTGAAGAGCATACTAGCTGCAGAAAGAACAACCCTGAATTTTTTACAGCATTTGAGTGGCATAGCTACCCAAACGTCCAAATATGTGCGGGCTGTGTCGAAAACAAATACCCGAATCGTTGACACCCGCAAAACCACACCTGGTTTACGAAGATTGGAAAAATATGCAGTGCTATGTGGAGGTGGCCGAAATCACAGGCAAAATCTTGGAGACGGTATATTGATCAAAGATAACCACATAGCTGCACTGCAAGCTATAGGACATACTATAACTAGTATAGTCGAACTTGCAAAAAATCAGGCCCCCCATGCTCTAAGGATCGAAATTGAAGTAGAATCCAAAGATCAAGCCCTAGAGGCAATGCAGGCAGGAGCAGATGTACTATTGCTAGACAATATGTCAGCTCAGGAAATACGTGAAATCATACCTCACCTCAACAATGGCCTTATCACAGAGGCATCAGGCGGAATAACGCTCGACTCGGTAGAAGAAATCGCCCGAACCGGAGTAAACGTTATCTCAATTGGGGCTATCACTCACTCTGCTCCAGCTCTGGATCTCAGCCTTGATATAGTACAAGCCTTCAATGTAGATGCGCCGAAGAGATAGTGATAGCCAATCACAAATCCGCAGACTCAACCCTAGTCCACTGCTGAATCAATCATTATTGTATATGGACCATCATTGGAAAGCCTGACCGTCATGTTAGATCCAAATTTTCCAGCACAAACAACTAATTTTGAAGCTTCGAATTGCCTTACAACTTCTGCAAACAATTCTTGTGCCAAATCAGGAGACTCTGCACTTAGAAAACTAGGACGCCTTCCTTTTCTAGTGTCAGCATATAGCGTGAATTGGCTAATAACTAATAGTTCCCCATTCACATCCTGAATAGAAACCTGTTTGTCCTGTACTTGATCATAGAATATTCTCAGCGATAATGTTTTTTGCACCAAATATTCTATGTCTGAATGCTGATCTCCGCGTCCAATACCAACGAATACCACTAGACCAGTACTGATATTACTCCGCGAAGTTCCTTCCCATGTAACCGATCCTTCTGTAACTCTCTGCAATAGAAACCGCAACTGACACCACTCTCACTAATCATCGGACGGAGAGGATGAGCCTGCATTTGCACTAGAGCTAGAGTGGCTGTCAGATCCAGATTGAGATCCCTCGCGACCTTTCCCATATTCGTTCACATAGAACCCAGAGCCTTTAAATATGACACCGACCGGACGAAAAAGGCGTTTGGATTCATGATCGCATTCTGGGCATGCTGCCTCTGGTGCATCATTGAATCCTTGTCTGACCTCAAAAATATTTCCACAAGAAAGGCATTCGTAATCGTATAGTGGCACGCCGATCCTCCATAAGTAATCGAGCTGTCTTGATTGTCAGCAAAAATATACGCTGACCAGTGTCCCAACATAGTATATCAAAATACCCCATAATCCCAAATTTACGAATCATAAAGCGGGAAATTACGAATATAACCTCCGCGGTGACTTGACCGAATGCTTAATCAGGATTAGCATCATAGTGCTACAAAGCATTTTGTGGAGGCTTAGCAATGCGCATAGGTGGAATTGGCGCCCCGGAACTCTTAATAGTATTATTGATCGTGTTACTGATCTTTGGAGCAGGGAAATTACCTGAAGTATTCGGTAGTCTCGGCAAAGGATTACGCGAGTTCAAAAAGTCTCAAAACGAAGATCCGGAGCAAATAGCAGAATCCACCCCTGACCCTGCTAAACAAGACAACTCATAACCAAAGCCTACAACGCCTGACGCTCAAGCTGCAGTGACTAAACACAAAGCTCACGGTAATCCCGAACTTATCCCCTCTTGGCTCCAATCCATGCAAGTAATATCCCCAACTCATATAACAGCACAACAGACCCGGCAACTATTGACTGATTAATCGGATCCATCGTCGGAGTAACAACAGCTCCCAATATAAATGCCACTACCACCACGTACCTACGATAACGACGTAACCGAGCAGCACCAACCACCCCCATCCTAGCTAAGAAAAAAATAACTATCGGTATCTCAAATAACACCCCCATCCAAAACATTAACATCACCACAAGGTTGATCAAAGAACCTATCCTAATCATGGGGGTTGCTACATCGCTGCCAAAACTCAATAAAAACGTAAACGCAGGAGGAAACAGAACGTAATAAGCAAACCCTGCACCCAGCCCAAACGAGAGCAGCGCAGCAGGCATAAAGGCTAAAACAAACCGTCGTTCCCTCTTGGTCAGGCCCGGACCAGTAAACATAATAATTTCATAAAGTAACACGGGCGACGCTATTGCTAACCCTGAGACAAGGGAAACCCTCATTGCAATACTGAGAAATTCCAATGGGTCAGTGAATACGGGTCCTCCCGCAACGCTATCCGCTAAACCGAATGCTGGATGCATAAGAAAGGCCAATATAGGCTTATGCATAATGAAGCTTACTATCATACCCAAAAGAGTCACGACACTAACTCGCATTATCCTAGTACGCAACTCTAAGAGATGTCCCCTAATCTGCATAAATCGCATTCCCTGTACATTTGCAATTGATCTGAACGTATACCATGACGAGCAGATTATCCCTTAGGATGGCTACCATCCGGCTTCAACTCATCATCATCAGACTTTTCCACTTTTTCTTCATCAGTTAGATCTACATTTAACGATGTTGTGAGCTCGTCAGTTGCCTCTCGAACCTGTCGAAAGCCTCTACCCAACATGCGAGCGCTCTCAATCATTTTGTCAGGACCTAATATGAGAAACCCTAGTAGCAACACTACCAATATTTCAATCCACCCAATACCCAACACTTAAGAGCCTCCATAAATCATCACGATAACAGCTAAATTCATTACGATTTCAAACGAAGCGAAACTACGCATTCAATGTGATGCGTATTAGGGAACATGTCAACGGGTTGTATTTTTTCAATATCATACAGATCAGGCATCAAGAAGCCTAAATCACGCCCGAGTGATGAGGGATCACACGATACATAGATAACCTTTTGGGGAGCCATTGCTCTGACTGAATCTATAGCGTCACGATGACATCCTGACCTGGGAGGGTCAAGAATCAATGCATCAATACGCTCCTTGAAATCCTTCAATACCAGTTCGGTTTTACCTTGTACAATCTCAATATTTGGATGTCCCTCAATATTGATCTTTGTGTCCTCAATGGCCGAAAAGGACTCCTCTACTGCCAAGACTTTTCTAACATATGGAGCTATTAACACCGCTAGAGTCCCAACCCCAGCATATGCATCAACCACGACAGCATCCGGAGCGGAGTCTACTTGGGAGATTACCTCGTTTACAAGGTTAACCGTTTGTGCTGAGTTAACTTGGAAAAACGACGGAGACCCAATGCGGAACGAACTCCCCCTGAGGTTCTCCACGAACGTGGACTGCCCGGTTTGCACTCCCACCGGAGGAGACTCCATGGTTGGTTGTATTAAGTAATCTCCACTATTTTGCCCAGATCGAATGGCAACCTGACTGGTCTGACTACAATTGCCTTGCAGTTTTGTAAGCCAATAATTGATACCGTCGTTCATAAGCATGCACTGACTGACAGGAACGAATCTATGCGAAAGCGCGCTCACAAATCCAAGCATGCCCTGACGAGAGGTCAAACGTGCGTGGTTTCGATACCCATACACGCTAGGGGATGGGACAGTATCTTCCACTTGTATGGAAATTCCTGGAAGCGCCTTGGACAACTTCGATCGAACTTCATCCCGTTTCATCACTAACTGGGTGGAATATTTTATGTGTTGCCATTGACACCCTGTACAGACTCCAAACAGATGACAAGCAGCCTGTACCCTGAATGCAGAAGGCTTAAGTATTTTCCTGAGAGTCCCTACCAAAAAAAACTTTCTTCTACCCGTGATCTCGACTATCACTCTTTCATACTTGATAGTGTTAGCAACGGCTATATCAAACCCCTGATAGTGTATAACCCCATGCCCACTTTCAGAAATGTTACTAATATTCGCTTCTATAGTTTGACCAATTAAGCTATTTTCTACTCTCGCCATATTCTCGATTGCCACTAAGTAAAATATCCAAAAAAAGATAGGAATTCAGTCTAGCACAAGTAATCAAAGAACACTCCTTGTACTTATCTGCTGATAAGCATCCGTGAAAATTAGAACACACCAAACTTGACACTCACTTAGTCCCGTTCTACGCTTGCTATGCAAAGTAAAAAAATTTCATGAGACGCAAGCTTCCTAAATGCCTTGTTGCTGTGGGCTCCTACCGCATATATGGAAAGCTATAAGGATGTTAAACCAGCTATGTTTCGACCCGTATCCAGTCAGGTAGATTTTGTCTCCCTCGAAAAAGAAATTCTAGAGTGGTGGAAAAAACATGACATCGCAAAAAAATACCTAAACAAAAACGCAGAGTCTGAAAAACGCTTCTCCTTCATCGACGGTCCAATAACAGCTAATAATCCAATGGGAGTACATCATGCATGGGGACGTACTTACAAGGACCTCTTCCAACGATACAAAACCATGTCCGGATACCGTCAACGCTATCAAAATGGTTTTGACGGACAAGGGCTCTGGATTGAAGTAGAGGTAGAAAAAGAGCTTGGATTCCGCTCAAAGAAAGACATTGAACAATACGGGATAGACCGTTTCGTAGAACTTTGCAAGGAACGGGTACGAAAGTTTTCTCAGATAATAACTGACCAATCCGTGCGGTTAGGATACTGGATGGATTGGGATAACTCCTATCACACTATGTCTGATGCAAATAACTACACTATCTGGCATTTCCTCAAAACATGCCATAACAAGGGATGGTTGTACGAGGGCACAGATGTAATGCCGTGGTGCCCTCGATGCGGAACTGGTCTTTCTCAACACGAAATAGTGACCGAAGGCTATAAAGAAGTCACGCATGAGAGCGTGTATGTCGCATTCCGTTTAAGCAATGAGATCAACACCTACTTCCTCGCATGGACGACCACTCCGTGGACATTATCGTCAAACGTGTCACTGGCCGTTAACCCAACTATCACCTATGTACTGGTTTCTCACCAGAACCGACACCTTTATCTAGCCAAGAACCTTCTTAAGGTGCTCGAAGGACCTTACGAAATCTTGCAAGAAGTCACTGGGGAAAATCTGGTAGGAATTGAATATGAAGGGCTATTCACTGACTTAGCTGTCCAAAAAGATGTAGGCCATGAGGTAATACCTTGGAATGATGTCAGCGACGAAGAGGGCACTGGTATTGTCCATATCGCTCCTGGGGCAGGAGAAGAAGACTTTGCCCTAGGCAAGGAATTTTCACTTAATGTGATTGCACCACTAGATGAATCCGGCGACTTTGTAGAAGGATTCGGATGGCTAACTGGCCAAAATGTTGCTAACGTAAATCCATCAATATTCCAATATCTTCAAGACACGGAACGAATGTATAAAGTAGAAACCTACACTCACAGATATCCAGTTTGTTGGCGATGTGATACCGAGTTAGTTTTCCGATTAGTTAATGAATGGTTTATCTCCATGCAGGACCTACGATTGATGATCGCAGAGGTCACCAAGAAAATCAACTGGATTCCTGAATTCGGGCTAAAGAGAGAACTGGACTGGCTACAAAACATGGATGACTGGATGATATCAAAAAAACGATATTGGGGATTAGCGCTTCCTATATACAAGTGCAGTTGCGGAAACTTCGAGGTAATGGGGAGTAAGGACGAACTCGCATCCCGCGCTATAGAAGGATTGGCCGATTTCGAAGGGCACACCCCACATCGACCGTGGATTGATTCAGTAAAGATTGCCTGTAGCGATTGTGGATTGCCTGTCGATCGAATCTCTGACGTGGGAAACCCGTGGTTAGATGCAGGAATAGCGCCATTCTCGAC
>Ga0310344_10000452_pt1 | contig 32345 bp, 35 predicted proteins | sample HC15DNA20200_MG_FD_203801 | JGI IMG/M metagenome (GOLD analysis project Ga0310344, IMG submission 203801) | Marine microbial communities from station ALOHA, North Pacific Subtropical Gyre - HC15-DNA-20-200_MG | ecosystem: Environmental > Aquatic > Marine > Oceanic | place: Pacific Ocean: North...
GAAGTTCTGCGCCTGAAGAGGCTTCAAGTTCGAAATCCTCCTGGGCGTTTTCTGCTTCGAGAACAGCCAATCTGAGTTCATCCATAAATCCCTGACCCAAACGTTGAGCCCTTTTTGCGTCCCTCACACGTCTGTCCATTATCGACATCATGAGTCCCTCTGATTCGGATATCCCTGCACCAGCAGTGTCACGTGTCAATTTACGGATCTTGTCTTGTGCATCCGCCATGTCGAGTTCAGCACGGATCGCTTGCATTACTGAAGACACTTTTCGTTTCGCCGCATTCAACGCCAGTTCAACTGTCTCTCTGGCTTTGTTAACAAGGTCTGCTCGCTTTTCCTCTATCCCAGCGATAATTCCTGTTACGAATGGCACCCCGACTCGTTTTGCTGTTTCGTCAGAAGGGCTTTTAATCCCGAATGCTTCTTCAACTTTCCCAATCACACGGTTCATTAACCCGACTGTCGCATTAATTAAGTCTCCGTCGGTGTTGAAAATTCCCATTTCTACACCGGTGCCAAGCGCTTCGCCTAAGAACTCTCCTGCTGGACCGAAGTGGGTGACACCCAACTTCTTCATCGCATCGGCTCGGTCTGCTAAAGCGTCACTAGCAGGGTCTGAACCAGTGGCGGTGATAATGTCGAAACTTTCTGGCGACAACTGCAATGAAGCCATTATGTTTCGGAATTCATCCATGTTGACGCCTGTGCCAGCAGCGACACGAGCGATCGCATCTAGATAAGCGTTCAAAGCCGCTTCAGCCTGTTCCATGTCATTAGTAGACCCGAAAATTTCTGCTGCGAATTGGCCAGCCAAGTTAATTTGATCTTCTAATGCTTCGTTAGCCTCATTGGCGGCGTCTGAACCACTAACCAACGAGGTGCCTTGAAGGTTTTGGAATGCCTCGAACAGGTCCCCTTGCCCTATCTCAAATTCTCTTTGTAAAGAATTGAAGTCAATGGCTTTACCAATGAGCATGTCCCAACGTCGGGTGAATTCTTTAATGTTTTTGTTGGCTGTTTCGAAACCAGTAGCCATGTCGTCTAACACATCTTGCATCGTCCATTGGGTGTCTTGCATCGTGTCGTTAAGTTTGGCTTGGTTTTCAGCCATCTTCTGGGTTTCCATGGTGGCTAAACGCAAAGCCTCAGCATGTCTATTCGCAGGGTCGAGCATGCCTTCTAATTCATGTCGTTCACGTTCTAAGTATCTTAAATACTTGTTGTAAGCAGCGGCTGTGGCTTCCCACCACTCGGCGCCACTGTGATCAAATTTGGCTAATAAAAACTCACGGGTGCTGGCGTCTTCCGAGTTCAGAAGCATAAGCATGTCGTGCAAAGTGTTTATTGAACGGCCTGTGTCTTCCGTGAAGTCATCCATCAGGTGGAGAGCCGACATCAAGTTAGTTTCAACAATTCGACGCATGGTCTCTGTACTGACACCAAATGAGCCTGCCTGTGCTTCAGCCTGTTCCATGGTCGAAGTCCAGATTTTTTCGAAATCCATACCGCGCCCTCTACGCATCGCATCATCGAGCATTCTGGCAGGGACTTCAAGAGCGTCTCTAAGAGTGTCAGATATGATCAGGTTTTCATCAGTTATCTTTTCCCCAATCTCTTTGCCGTCCATCCCCAGCAATGATGTCCAATCGATGCCAGGAACACCTTCCTGGTCTGTAAAGTTTTCAATACCCTTAACAATCGTCTTAAGGCTACCTTTAGATGACGCTACGACTCGTTCCCCCATAGTTCGTAAAGCACGATCTGTTTGCGCTTCTACGTCTGACCCTTCCAAGAAGGCTGTTAACGCTTCGTCGAAAGTCACATCTTGACCTTCGAATAAGCGTTCAAACAATGTGAAATCTTTCAACGAAATTTGAAGGTTATTGATAAGACTTTCAAGTGCTTGCCTGTTCGCTTCGCTATCGCCAGCACCAAAGAACATTTGAAGTAAAGAATCTTCAGCCTGGAGTCGGCCCATGTCGTCGCCCAACTTTTCAGCGTCCATTATCGCCTGTGCGTAGGTATCAAAGAACGCTTGTACAGTCGGGTCGGCATAACTACTAAGTCCTGCTAATGCATCACCCATTTGGAGCAGGGGTTTAACTGCTCTACCAGCGACCATTCTGATGTCATCTAATGCCAGCCGAAGTTCAGCCGCTTCTTTAGCAGCAGTTTTAGAACTCTTCCCAAATTTCATGACGAAAGCAAGGGCGGTTCCGAGTCCTACGATTAAAGCCCCGATACCAGTTGCGATCATCGCAAGTTTCAATTTAGTCAGAGATATACCTAAAGTCATGGCCCCCATTTCTGCGGCTTTCATAACCGCTTGGAAACCAATAATCACTACTGCTGTGCCACCAAACGCAGAAGCCAACGTTCCTACGGTTACTGCTAAAGCAGTAAAAACAGCAAGCGTGGCAGTTGCCCATTTGTTGTCAGCGAAGAACTGAATCAGCCCAGCGGCTTTTTCAACGAAGAAAACAAACACATCGACCAAAGGCCCCATGCTTTTACCAAGGTCAATCATTGCGTTTTGCAGTTTGGCAAACGCTTCAAGAACCTGTTGTTTTATAGTTTTCTGTACTTTCGCATAACCCTCTGCGGTGTCACCAGTGGAGTTAGCCAAAGCATTAAAAATGCCTTCGTTCTCTTCCAAGTTCGCACCCGTGATATCCAAAGCACCAGCCAAAGCACGAACGTTAGGGAACACATCAGCGAAAGCATCAGCATTCTCTTTCGAAAGATCTCTTAACCGTTTAAGAACCGCTAAAAGACCTTCTTCGTCTGCTTGTCTACGCAACTCGCCTTCAGCAACACCCATTTCTTTTAGGGCTTTTGTTGCTTGCCTAGAAGGATCCAAAAGCGACTGCATAATCTGCCGCAACTGAATCGCTGACGTTCTAGCGTCAGTACCAGTACGAGTCATAGAAGCAATAGCCGCTGCGACTTCATGAAATTCGATTCCCATAGCAGAAGCAACCGGGATTGCTTTACCAATAGCAGGCGCTAAACGGTCGGCTTCGACTTTACCTTCACGTACAGCAGCAACAAGAACATCTGTGGCTGCTGAAGCACCCAAGTTCTCAATACCATAAGCGTTAATCGCTGAAGTGGCAGCGTCAGCAACCACTTTTGTTTGACCAAGCCCAAGGGCCGCTGCTCTAGCGGCTTGTTCTAAAACGTCGGTTGCCGCAGCACCACGCAAACCAGCAGATGAAATGAAGAACATGGCTTCTGCTAATTCTTTAGGGCCTCGACCAGTTTCCCGTGAAACCTCTTGAACAGCATCAGCGAATTTAGAAACACCCGCAGCAGAAACACCCACCAAAGACTCAATGCGAGTCATGGTCGATTCAAACTCAGAAAAAGATTTAGCCGCGAGACCACCTATCGCTATGAGAGGCAACCCTAATTTGTTACGAAGGGCTCTACCCGCACTTTGAGCACGGAAAGCGACAGTGCTTAAATTGCTTGATAAGCCAACCATCCCGTTGTTAGCAACCGTTGTTGCTTTATTAACACTGCCCATCGATTTAGTGAATGCACCAGCACCTGCCTTAACCCCAGTGGGGTCGAGGACAATGGTTTGTACAAGAGGTGGTAACTGGACGGCCATTACACCATTCTTCTACTGATTTCGCTAATCTCCAAACGGGTCATTGGGGTCAAACGTGTCTTTTACTAGTCCACCGCCCAATGCGGCAGCAAATCTCTGTACGTCACCGACATCCTTGGTTTTTTTAGTCTTATTGTCCTCAACGGAAACAGCGGCTATGACTTGGGCTGGGCTGGCTTCCCAGAAGTCTCCGTATCTTTGTCCTGTTTGGCACCAGGCTGCGATGGCTTTTGCCCAGGGGTAATCCCATCCAGATTTAGATTCTCTTTTAGTTCCTGATTTAGCATCTCTATCTGCGAGCCCACCCCGATCTCCGCCTCCTTCAGGAGTTGGCTCGCTATCTCGGGGTTTACGCCGTTTGCCATGGCCCAGGCTACTCCGATCGCATTGCTATATTCTGGGAGACGCCCATCAATCATGCGAGCCCCAGTCACTTCAATGGGTTCTTTCTCTATCAAAGAAAGAATTCTCCTTAATGTAGATACAGGTTTTGATTGCATCTGCTCTTGCCATACCTCTAGACCACCCCATAATTCCTCGATATCAGCGATGATATTGTGGGTGAATTTGATGTAGATGGTTTCTGTCTTTAGTTCCCCTTCAGGCGTGTACTGGAGTGGCCAGTCACCATCGATGTGAATTACATCGGCTACCTCAACGGGAACACCTTTATTCCTGAGTATTTCGGGCGTGTATTCCATACTTACTAATGTACCCCAAGCGCGAGAGGACGACAGCCCTCGAAGGCTGTCGTCCTCTTAAAATCCCGCTTTTAATTCGGTTTTTTAGTTATTTAGAGCGATTCTGCTGTTTCAGCGAATGATATTGCTCCGTACCGAACTGGTGTACCGGCAGGCTTAATAGCCTCAGCGGTAAAGTTCGGAGTGTTGAAGGTGTCAGTAGAACCTGATACCAACGAACCACCAGTCAACTGGGCTTTCTGCAATGTCACCAAAACGGTGGCAAGAGAATCTCCAGATGTCTGTAGATCGTCGATCAGGAAACCAACCTTGAAGTACGGAAGCGAAGTGTCATCGATAGGCAAAAGTGCTGTCTCTGATGTGCCTGTTCCTGCTGCTGTGATTGTCTGTCCAAGTAGAACAGCAAGAACATCCATGGAAAGTTCGCTGTATGTACATGAGAAGTTGAGACGGTCAATCTTACCTTTCTTGGCAAGAACAACACCGCCGTCGCCTTTCAACTCATTGGTTATAAAGTTTGGCTCCAGGGATACTTCCTGGATACCGGGGACATCGACGGCAGAGCCGAAGGTCGTTGCGTCACCGCTTGCGTCAGCGGTAATCGTATAGACCTTGCAATCCTTTACGTCGAAGGTAATTGCGCTTGTTGAAGCGGCCATTGTGTAACTCCTTGCGGGATAGTCGGCCTGTTAGTTATTACTATTCTGTCTCACTGTGTGTAAAGGGTGAGAGAGGGTAAAGGGTGACTATACGTTTAGCCTCTAAACTAAACTAAATAGTCGCTGATAACGTGGCCCTTAGAAAACCCGATTTGGCCGAAGGATGAGGAATGGATTTCTCAACAACATTTAGTAACGCAGACAAAAGGTCAATGCTACAACGAGCACTTGCTGCTATCGAGAACGAAATTCACGAAGCATCATGGCGTATAGGTATTGACCCCGATGATCTCTCAGTGGACTTTAAAGCAGTCGCTGACGAGTACGGTAACAAGAACCTGAATGAGGTTGCCTTAGAAGGAACACTCTCAAAGTGGTCTGCCGCTAAAGCAAAACTCGATTCACTGTAATAGGCTGTAGACATGGCCTTGACCGACGCTCAGAAAACAACCGCCAAAGCGCGGGCTAAAGAGTATTTAGAGTATTGCATTTACACGCTCTGTCTCGCTCTGCCCGAGGCTCCTGAAGACATTGATAGTTCCTTCGTTATCCCTGTCGATTCAGATCACGCCTTGTATAACGCCTACGACTGTTTAAAGAAGCAGGTCGCCGCTCACGAAGCATTGGGGTAACCAATGAAGTTCGATTATAAGGACTCTGCCCCGACACCAACTAAACAACCTGGGACTCTCTTAGGTGCAACATACGACACTGAACCTACCGAAGCCCTTAAAGCACTATTCGGAGAAGTTGAAACTAGCAAATACGCGAGACAGTCAGACACCCTCCTTGAAGCAACAAATACTCTTAGAGGTAAATTCTCAGGAGGACGTTTGACCGATGAAACACTCGCCTCTCTCGGAACGGTATCCGAAGCGGTCAAAGGTGATGCCCCTGACACTGCCAAAACAACCGTAGATGGGGATGTCCAAGATCGCGTCGCTGTTAAAGGGTATGGGGTTACCCCACCATTAAAATGGAAAGAAGCCCAAGTCGGAAGACGAGAATGGGACAATGAGTTACATGATAATGATCCAATCGAATGGATCCCCGAACTTATTGGGCGTGTAGCAAAAACAGGGGGAGTCACAGTTGGTGATCCAGACATGCCTGAAAGCCACGACTCTCTTTATTGGGGGTGTATCCGTTTAGGTGGGATTACTCCTATGAACCCCTCCACTACAGAAGCAGGACATGCCGGATATATAAAAGTAGACATGTCCGCAGAATGGGATGATTTAGGAGAATGAGCACTCGATCTTTTACCGGTTCCGAAGGCAACATTTACGATGCAGCCGCTGATATTGCGTATCTCCAAGGCGAAGTCGCTTATGTGATGGCAATATTAGGCATGGATTTAGATTCATTTGACTCCACCACAGTTGATGACATCGTAAGCGCCACTCGGGACATGTTCTCTTTTACATCATTAACGCAAGTATTAAGCCCCATGATCAACAAAGACGGGTCCATAGTTCTGAGAGATAACCCTGATCTACGAGTCGGAAGGGCTTACCATAGCGCTGCCGAAATAATGCTTAATAACAAGCGCGAAATGCTGCAAGAGGCAGTCCGACGCCACTTCAGACTATTGAAACTAGCGGAGGCAGCATAATGGCAACTATCAAATACATGCCTTTCGGCGTAACAGATCTTTTTCGTAAGAACATTGTCGCTAAAGCACTTTCTAAAACCGGTTACACCGATATGGAAAACGGTTTCACTGAAGGTGTCCGTGATGATTTTTACAAGTCAGGTTCCGATTATATAAAAGCACGGAACCCCGACCTTCGCGCTATTGCAGGAGGGCACGACGTTTACTTCCATATGTATGAACTTTTAGGGAACAGGCACCCAGAATGGGAAGCCTACTTATGGGTGCACATGGAATTAAGAATCTTGCTCCATAAACTCTTTAACCCGACAAAGACATTGCTGCATTTCGCTGACCCAAACAAATGGCTTCAAGAGTTAATGGCTGATGGTTCTAAAGAAGTCACGTTTATAAACGGTCTTGATTTCAACATCATGGAACGTTTTATAGCGAGCAACGACGAGTGGAAAGCAACTAACCCTCAATATAAAGTTATCGACCAATTAGATATCTTCGAAGGCACGAGTAGCGAGAAATTTGATTACATCGAGACACAAGCAGCGTTACTTTTCGGTGCTGACAGCAAATGGATAACTTCTTTGTGGGACATGGTCGACACAGGCGGTGTGATGGTTGTCATTAACACCGGGGCAAACAAAGGAATGTACCGGAACACGGTTATGTTGCTACATGAATATGTAGAACCCAATTGGGATTTAAAAGACCTTCCTAATGCTGAAGTGGTTCACTACCCAATCGACGCTGGCTACACAATTCTTATAAAGACTGCTTAGTCTTCTCCGTAGCCCCAACGTTCAGGTTGTTGACCTGCCCAGACGTCTCTCATCGCTCGACCTAACGGCTTAGTTAAATAGACGTTGGTTGATCGTCCCAACATTTCTTCCGTGGCTTCTGTCGGGTCAATTACATTTTCTCCTACTTCTGGGTTGGGTGTCCCTTGGCAATACCATCCGACATGACTAAACCTTGTGCCACCTTTAACCATCTCGCAAGCATGAGCCCCCATGTAATTTGAGGGGAACACAATCAAATCACCTTTGCGTGGTTTGTACCTAATATCGAGATACTTAAACGCTAACCATCCACCCATAAAATTTGTGCCATCGAGTTGTGACGTGTCATCTACAGAGTCATTAAAGAATGTGATAGTGCTAACCACCGTTCGAGTCGCTATTTGATTTGGCGGATGGGGTGACCCATAGGCGTAATCAGTACTGGTATCAGCATGAAGCCCGAGAAACGAATCAGGAGGGTAGACGAGAATGTGTCCTCTTATTTTCCACCATACTGACATTGCGGCTATAGAGAACTGATCAATGTAATCAGTCACACATTTGTCAGTTGTCGTTTCAATGGTTTCTAAAATTTCTTTAATGTCTGGATCAGGGTCGGAGTAGACAAAAGCACAATGCCGAGGCATGCACTCTATTCCTTTAGCGTCAAAGAAATATCCGTTTCTGTTTAGGTAACCCTCTTCACCTGTACGTGGGTCTTTCCCTGGCGTGTACATTTCAGCCATCTCGGCTTCTGCTTGTTCTAAAGCGAAAGAACGCAAACGATCAAAATCAAGATCAAGAACATTTTTATAAAGAACAACACCGCCACCTAAATACTCCTTAATCATGACCCCACGGCTCACCTGGTCCTCGTTGCAACCAATTCGGATGCTCTTTATCTAACCGCTCCAATGACCAACCGGATGACTCCATAAAGTCAGTGTCGATTGTGTCGCACCAGGTGAGGGAAGCCTCCGTCTGATGCTCTCTGAAAAAAATCTCTGCTTGGTCAGCATTTGGAGGTATCCGAAGCGGTTCATTGGAACCTTGGCAATAAAACGTCAAGTAAGACATACGGTGACCTTCATTAACGTATTCAATTTCATGTGCCCCTAAATAATTAGCGGGGAACAACAAAATGTCACCAGCCCTGCAAGGGAAATTAAGATTGTCGGCATAAGGAAAAGTCACTCCCCCTCCGTCTGGTGTGTCAACCAAATGCAGGGTTGTACTAACCACGTTGTGAGTAGTTAATTCTGACTGCCCAACGATGTCGTCCCATGCAGCGAATGAATATCCGCAATCGTTGTCGTGATGCCCAAAGAGGTGCCCCATTGGGGCGTCGTAAACAAGCGCATGGCCACGGTTACACCACCAAAGTTGGGAAAGAATCATCGGGTATTTTTCTATGTACTGCAAAAGTGCTGCATAACAAACATCTGCGGCTTCTCGCCAAAAGTCATACCAAAATTCCACTTGCGGGATTACTGGTGGAGCATGGACCTGGACTCTGATTGGATCCTGCCCATGGAACTCGATAGGAGTTCGGGTACCGGTTGCTTTGTTTACAACCTCGTCTCCTTCAACCACATATTGATGCTCCCATTGACCTTTACTAATAACCAACAACTCATCAATTATCTCTTCAGGGATTTCCATAGCATTCCGAATGAGAGCAATCCCGTTTTGAAAATGCTCAATCTCAGACATGGCCACCCCAATGGTCAGGGGCGTTTCTGCTTGACATCCACTGTGGGTGACGATGATAAAATGTTTCAAGATCCCACCCTGACGATTCAAGGAAGTCTTCGTGAAGGGTTTTCACCCACGTGAATGAATTATCTACACGATGTTCACGATCTCTGACTGGGAGAATGTTGCCGCCACCTATTAAATGTGAGCCCTGCCCCCAAAACGTTAGGTATGAGATTCTTCTGCTACCTTCTTGGACAGGCGTTATGCCATGAGTGGCTAAATAATTAGCGGGGAAAACTAAAACATCCCCTGCCTTTGTTTCTATCTCTAAATTGTCTAAGTAAGGAAAGACCATGCTGCCTCCTTCCGAATCACAAAGATGCATCGTGGTGCTTACAACATTCTGTGCAGAAACTTCTGTAAAACCTGCAATTTTCTCATTCACTGGCCATGCATAACCAACATCATTGTCATGATGGGCTAGTAACCGTGCCCCAGGTTCATAAACCAATGAGTGCCCTCGACTACACCACCAAATCTGAGACATTAAATGTGGGTAACGCTCAAGATATTTAAGTAAGACACCCCAACAGACATCAGAAGCATACTTCCACCACTCATAATGTTCGTCACTAGCCTCAGCAGGAGGTTGGTGAACTTGGACACGAACAGGCTTTTCGAGCACCACGTCAATATTGTCAACTATCCCTGTTTGTGTACTGATAAGCAGATCCCCATCTTTTTCATATTGAGCGTCAAATTCAGCATCCCGTAAATACAACAACTCATCAATGATTGACTGAGGGACATCAATAACGTTCTTATAATGAGAGACCCCGTTCCCGTAGTGTTCAACCATGATATGAATGCCCTTCAGGAACTATGTACTGCTGATCTCGTGGGGGTAAAGTTTGGACAGCATATTGGTTCCCCCCGTGATACTTAATGTGATCAAAAACAAGTTCGCCTAAATCGAACCCAGCGCCCCACGCTGTTTGCAAACGGTAGGCGTCGTAAATAACAAGATCTCCTTGTTCCCAATCCCACCACTGTTGGTTATCAGGATTGACAACATAATCGAACACCCATTTAAAAAATTCCATAGGTTCAATACATTCTTCCTCAAACTCGAACGGGAGTTGAGGGTTGCCGAGGTTGGTCCCCGTGGAATGTAAAACAGGGTAAGAGCCATACCAATGCAATTCAATCACACGGTGAGGATATTGAGTGACCCCATCTGGCATATAAGAGACTTGAGTTTCTTTTTTGTATGCTTTCTCCAAAGGATTAACCCATGAAGATGGAAGAGCCTTAAATGCTTCAGACATATCAACAAACCCCAACCCACCTGCGCGTTTCGAAGCGGTGAAGGTATGCATATGAATGGCATTTGTTCTCACTAAATGCTGTTTATAGGCATCATCCATGTTCCAGAAAATCATTGTTTGCCGTGACGCTTGTTCTTGCCCTGGGTAAAGAACATCTTCTTCGCCGGGTGGTTTCCCACCTGTCCCCACACCCTTAGTCATTTGTTCGAACCGTGTGGCAAAGTTTTCGTTTCTACGGATGAATGAACCACTCAATGTGTATTCATCTATACCGGCTCTTTCCACAGGCGTAGTCTCAGTTAGATCCCCACGGTCTAGTTCTTCGAGGTCATACATCGGTTCACCAAAACGTCGGTCGGCTGTAAGAAAGGCTTCTGTTGTGGCTTTACCCCGTGACCAATCCTCTAACGGCTTCTCAGATATAGAAAGTGCTTGGGTTATGTCTGCAAAGTCTTGGACTGTCAGATTCAGACCCCTGAACGCCAAAACTCCTTCTTTGAATAGGAGCGCTCTGAATTCATCCGCACCATCAAGAATGTCTTCCACTCGGAGATACGAAAAGTTTTGGATCTTCATATGAACTCCGCAACTGGGCGCTTCCCGTGTGGATCCCCCGTGAAGCCTTTCCCGAAGTAATACCGTCCTCTTAGAAGCCTCTCATTTTTATTAAACCCACCTTCGACTGCGTGCATTAAAGAAAATATGTCTAGAGCCAACAAATCCCCCTCGTCCCATTGCAGCCAAAACTGATTTGTTTCAGTTTCTATGTATTCATATAACCATGTTTTGAAATCAAGAAGAAGTCGGGGATCACACTCTTCTTCTAAGAATTGTTGCCCCCCATTGGAATAAACATCGAAATCAGTTTTATAAGCCGTCCCATAAGTTCCTCCCCATGTGTTAATTTTCGGCATTTCTGACTCTAAACGCCACATCTCTTTAGGGCGTTCACCATGATCCTCTGGGGGGAAAGGTGTCACCGAACGAATCACATATCGCCCCGTGACAGGATGTTCCATTGCCAATGGTTTAGGATCCACCACTATCGCATCAGATGTTTCAGGAACCGGGATCCAAAACGGTTCCCCTTGGGCAACTGTTCTGTAAGCCTGACTACGAAACCAGTCGATGTCCACTGGCATAAACCCTGGGACACTTACAGTTTGCACCCTGTGGGAAAACTCGCGTAAACGATCAGGCATCCTGTCATAAATCAACCCGCCGTCAATGAAACCAGTCCTACCAACTCCTCTTTTTTTAGGGAACTTGTCCATCGACCACAACCCGTGCACGGGTGGATTTAACATCTCATTGTTTTCATAGTGCCACGGATTCATTTTGAGAGAGTCATGAGGGTCGATTCCAGCAGAACCTCGTGACTCTAGAAGAGCATCTTTCAATGAGGTTTTACCCATGTCTTCCATGACTTTGAACATGTGGTTGTAAGTAACTTCATATCGTGAAACATGATCATTAGGCGAAACCAAACCAAAGACGTCAGCCACAACATCTTTTTCTTCTTCGGTAGCATTCAACTTCGGGAAAAGCACAAGAGGGTGCTGATTAAGTATGCCTTCAAAATCTTCAGGGTATTTAGTGAGATCATCAAGTGTCACGTTGTCTAGAACACGGATCATTATGGCTCCTGAAGCGTTGGGTGCCCCTCATGTTTGGGGCCTATCTGCTCGCCTTTTTCGTTTAGGCCAGTTCTGACACTCCCCATCCATGACCATGGCTGTTCTCTCATTTTAGCCGTTTTAGCATTCCCATACGATTGGCGGGAGGCCATCAATTGATCGTCATCCCAAATGTTCTTAACATCTAATTCCACATTGCACTGAAAATCATCTTCAACGATCTGGAAAAACATAAACGGCATACCCTCAGGGAAGACAACTTCTTTACCAGGAGTGGTCATCATCCAATTCATGTTCACTTCATCTGGCCACCAACCAGGAACCATCGCAGTTAAAGGAACGGCGCCATCAATAAAATAATTAGGAGGGCCTGATAGCAGAACACTGTGCCCTGGTGGTGTGTTTATAGCCCACCCGACAGTGAAAGACATGATGCTAATAATGCTCGGAACAACAACATCGCGTTCGTACTCGTGGCCGTTCTCTAACGTGTGTGTGATCTTTTCACCGCTTAAGACTTTGGGGACCGTGTTCCCTCCATCCCATTTGACTACTACATCTTGTTGAAGTCTCAACTCCCAACCATTGACATTGGCGGCGGTTAAGGGCAGACACTTGTAGGCATGTTTTTTATATGTCGCGTCCATCCACTCTCGTCGTGGGCGACATTGAGTTATTTGGGGAGGGTTCTGGTGGGTTCGGGTCAGTGTTGCTTTCATGAACTCGCTGACTGTACCTGTCCAGTTGCGTCTTCGATGCCTATTTGGGTTTCAAGAGTCAGGTTGTCTGAGCGGTGATTTAAATCGTTGTAGTCATACATCACCACTAAGGAATATTTGGTGCCTGTCTCGATCGGCAAAGATTGGTGGACGTAAGGGTAATTCGATGGGAAGACAACCATGTCCCCTGCATGTGGCGTGAATTTTATGTCTTGGTAAGGGAACACCAATTCGCCGCCTGTGTAGTCTTCGCCGCAGGTGTTGAAGAAAGCCACGACAGAAGTTGTGCAGGTGTATGAGAACCCGCAATCAGGGTGAACTTGGAAATGTTGGCCTTCTTTGTATCTAACGAAATTAGGCGCTTCGAAGTATTCCAAAGTCCCAAGATTTAGGTTTTCGCAATAATGTTCCACGCAAGCATGAACTGGTCCCATAACTTCGTCGTAGATTTCTCGAGCGTCGGCGAACTCTTCAGGAGGGTTCGTGAACTGTTCAAACTTAATCCCTTTAGTGCCACCGTATTTGAAGTCAGAGCAGTCCCTGTAATCCAGCATCTCCTCCACGAAACCAACTCTGGCATTGTTCCATCTGAAAAACGGGTCGTCTTCAGTCAAGATCGCTTCTAACCGCTGTGGGTATGTTTGATTACTTGGGAAAAGGTTCTTGTAAAGGGTTATACAAGCACCTGGTTGCCCTATTTGATAAGCCTCAATGTCTTTCATTCTTCCCCTCCTAATTGGGTGATTGTGTAGAAAGATGGTGTCGTCCATCTAACACCATCAGTAACAGGGCGAACCCCATGCAAATAGTGGATGTCCCCTGGGTGGGCTACAGCCATTCCTTCTTCGATTGGTAAAACCATCCCATGCTCGGGATAATAAAAAGCGCCGCCTTCGAAATCTTCATTCCAATAGATAATCGAATTTATGTCGTAAGTGGGAAACGGGTTAGGGGTGCCATCATTCAACTGTTTGTCGGCATGCGGCAATTGCTCATTCCCTGGTAGCCAACGGACAAGCACCGGCGGTCGTTTATGAACTGCGAGATTGAACTTATCTTCAATAGCGAACTGCATTTTTAAAATGTATTTATCAATCAACTTGAAAATCTCAGGGTTGATCTCTTCAAGAATTGAAGCGCTACACATGCGATCCCACCAGTAAGAAGCATCGTAAATGCATTCACCATCTTCGTTGTATTCGGTCTCCCGTGGGTTATCCCATTCGTTGATCGTAGGTAAAAACCTTTGGATGATTCTGAGATCGACAGGGTCTACGAAATCATAGAGAACAAGAATGTTGTCAGATGAGTCCCCAAAATGGCCGGGTTCTATCAGGGATTCTTCCATATGGCCAAGTGTACACCTGGTTACTCTTCTTCAGTATCCTTTTCTTCCATCGCATACCCAGGATCCTGATAATGGATAAAGGACGGTGGGAAGTGAGGAGGGAAAAATGGTGGGAAAAATGGTGGGAAATGAGGTGGGAAAAACGGCGGGAAAAATGGCGGGAAGTGAGGAGGGAAAAACGGCGGAAAGAACGGTGGGAAAAACGGCGGGAAAAACGGTGGGAAGAACGGACTGTAATATGTGTAGTCCATTGAATGCCCCAACAACTTGATATCCCCAGCAGTATCTACCTGACTAGCGACCGTGTTTTCAAGGCCGCTGTTGTCGGTATTGGTTGTGCTTTTAGTACCTACAACCATCCCAGCAGAAACGATTTGGGAGTCAGCGTTAGTGGTTGTCTGTCCAACAATGTTGGGGATCTCGTCTTTACGTGGGAGATCTTGTTCTGAACCTGACTGCGCCATATCTCTATCCTACCTTTTCTTACTAGTCGTCCAAGTCACCTGTCACAAGCCACTCATCTGTGGCGATTTTTGTGATTGTGCAAGACGAATATTGGGCTCGCAATTTGAGCCCCGGAGTTGAACGTAGAGTCACACCAGACCCTGCCACTATTGTCGCTTGGGCGCTACCTACTTGCGCGACCTGTACAGAATCCCCAACAGCGAAAGGAACACTGCTGTTAGGTGGAACTGTTATTGATTGAGCGGAACCGTTGCTGGTAGTAACCAACTTGCCTCGGTCCCCGATCACCAGGGTGTACGCAGTTCCCGTCTGAGCATTCAGATCGAGGCTGTAACGAACGTTACCTGTGACGTCAAAACCGTCGGCATCAAGGACTGCTGTTTCTGTTCCACCAACGTCAAACCGGATTTTGTCCTCATCTGAGGATTCCTCAACTTGAACCTTGGTGTCATTATCAGCGTCTTTAATGATTGTTGCATCGACCGTGCTTAAACCAGTATCGACATAAGCAGTGGTCGCCACTTTCGTGGAGTTGTCATCAGCCGATTGTGTTGTAGCAGTAATTCCGTCTGCGAGGACGACAGTTGCTGCGAGTGAATTCTTCGACAATTGGATGACACCGTCAATGTAAACACTCTTGCCAGTGGCGAGAGCGATGTGTTCTGAAGATGTCCAAGCGTCAGTTGAGTCAACCCAGTTGAAGGTTTTATCGCTTGCGCCCTTCAGGGTGATTCCACCGCCGTCAGCAGTGGTGTCACTCGGAGAAGCGACAGCGCCGAGTTCAATGTTCTTGTCATCAACTGTGATGGTTGTTGAACTGATCTCAGTCGTCGTTCCGTTAACCGTGAGGTTCCCTGAAATGGTGACAGTGCCATCAGCGGCTATTGTCATTCTTTCTGAACCGGCAGTGTCAAAACGAATAATGTCTTCGTCTGAGGATTCTTCTAACTGGATCTTGGTGTCGCCATCAGCGTCATCTATTGATGTGATTGCGGCAGAGGCTGTGGTGGCTTGAGTATCCGTATATGCGGTCGTTGCCACTTTCGTAGAGTTGTCGCTAGCAGATTGTGTGGTTGCTGCGACGCCATCTGCGAGAACAACCGTGGCTGCTAGAGAAGTGCTCGTCAAAAGGCTTGTGCCTCCTACGAGTATCCCCATGCTAGAAGCAAGGTTGATACCTGATTGCATCACGTCAGCGATTGTTGAGTCAGTTCCGTTTATCGAAACGCTCATACGGATTGTTCCGTCTTCGCCACCTGCTGCTGGATCTGAAACAAGACCCGTAATCATTCCGTAGATGTTGTCTGAGCCGCCGTCGTCTTCACCCATGAATTGGATTTGTCCGAGCAGATCGTTAGCAGCCTGACTTCCACTGTTTCTTTCTAAGTAAAGAAACGGCCCAGCACTAGCACCACTATCAGTAGTGAGAATGTTTATTGCACTTCCGAAAGCACCAGTAATTCCTGTTGCAGCGAACTGGCTGCTAGTGAATGAATACTTGTCGCTGCCAGCAAGATTTACTTTCATAACGTCATCTGCACTCCAATAAAGTTTGGAATCAGAATCAGTGTCATAAACCTCAGTGATTTTTAGATCTATAGCACCATCACCAGCATCGTCGTAGGTCGCCGTAGCGCCGCTGTGAGAGCCGTTGGTGGCTAATTGGGCCCCAACTATGTCTTCAACGTTCTCCGTGACGAGAGCAAGGTCTATGGCGCCGTCACCGGCATCGTCGTATGTGGCTGTAATACCAGTGTGTGATCCGTTTGTTGCTAATTGTGCTCCTGCGATATCTTGCACATTTTCTGAAACGAGAGCCAAATCGACGGCTCCGTCACCTGCATCATCGTAAGTAGCGGTGATTCCTGTGTGAGACCCATTAGTCGCTAATTGCGCCCCTGCGACATCTTGCGCCGCTTCAGTAAAATCAGTTACTGCTGAAGCAGCGATAGCGATAGTCGTGTCAGAAGCAGCGGTTAAACGCCCATAAGTATCAACCGTGAAAGTAGGCACAGCCGAAGCGCTACCGTAAGAAGCGCCTGTCACAGCCGTTGCCGCTAAATCAATATCGTCTGCGTTAACAACTATTCGTGCAGAACTAGCAGTCCCAACGTTGATTGTGTTACCACTGCTTGCGAGACCCGTACCGGGAGTGATCGCCTGGGTACCTGTGAATTGTGTGAATGCAATATCGTTAGTACCCACAGTGTGTGGATCACTTGTGGATGTTACAACAAAGCCTTGACCACCATTGGTGCTACCAGAGAGAACATAAACTGATTCGCCAGGGATAATCTCGGCTCCAGCGCTACCATCAAAGTCAACTGCACGAGTTAATACCCATGCGGCTGAACCGGAAGCGCCTTGAGCGGTTACATCATAAATACCGTTGTTAGCGGCAGTGGATTCGTCTTGGACAAGAATTCGATCGCCTGTGCTGGCGTTAGTGCCATCTACTTGTAAACGAACGTTTGAATCTGAGGTGAGTGTTGCTCCTACACCTGATGTCCCATTGCTGTAAGTCGGGGAGTTGGGGAGTGCGGCAGCGGTGCCCAACTTCACGGCTTCATGCCAGTGAACGACTTTCTCAGGGGATCCCCATTTAACACCACCACTTTGAGCGCTATCAGCGATAAGAACTTGTCCATTCGAGCCAACGGCGACTCGGTCGACAGAGTTATCGGCGGTTCCTAAAATAAGGTCACCTTTAGCATCAACGAGGGCAGTGTCAATTGCACCTAACCCGCCGTATCCAAGTGACGTCCAGACAGTGCTACCGTCACCGATCTTATACTTCCTAGTGTCCGACTCGATAGCGAACTCACCGTCGCTCAATGTCGGATTGTTAGATGTCCAGTTGGATGCTGTGTCCCTTCTGAACTGAATTTTTGCTGCCATTTTGTTCTCCTAGAGTGACGCGCCGTTAGCGCCACCATCTGCTGATATTAGATAATGAACCGAGTCTGAAGCATTCCCACCATCAGCGCTAGTCGTCGATGGGATATTGCTTTCGTTCCAAGTGCTATCTGCTCTGAAATACAGAGACTTGTTTGTTGTGTCCACTGCTAAAGCACCATCAGCCAAAGTGTCGGTTGGTGCACCTGAAGTGGTGAGAGTAATAAGACCAGCAGCACCCTCGAAAGTATCATCAGTTTTCAGGGCGTTTGCCGCTGAACGATACAAAGTGACATCACCGGCACCAGAGCCGGATCCCCAAGTCAACTTGCCACCAGCATCAACTGCGATTCTGGCATTGGAGTCGCCAGAAACGAAAACGTCTATCGCTGTCGATGCAGCGGATGCAAATGTCTGAGCGGTTATCCGCTCTACAAACTTGGGCATAGCCTCAACTATTCCTCTTTTTAATTGGCCCCTGTCCTACCCCGCAAGGTAGTTATGGGGAATGGACTAACCGATAACCACCACTTTATATGCGCCGGATGCCGGAGCCGATGCGAATGAAACTGTCACCTGGCTGGTGGAGTTCCGTGTCACATTGGCAAAAACTGTGTCGTTAGTGGATGCGTCGTAAACCTCAACCATGACATCCATGGTTGACCTGTTATGTGTTATAGCGAACGATGTAGAAGAACCGTCACCGATAGTTGCAGTGACTTTTTCCATGATGCCAAGGTTTGCCCTGGCATCTCCAGCAGTAGAGGCTCCAGTACCACCATGGGCTACCGCAATGTCGGTTGCAGCCCATGTGCCTGAGGCGATAGTGCCGACCGAAGTAAGTGATGAGGTCGTGACACCAGTCCCAAGCGTAGTTGCACTCAGAACCGAAGTATTATTGATCTTAAATTCTTTACCCGCAGCAGCATTAACATGCTCGGAAAAATCCCATGAATCAGAATCGTTTTCCCACAGGATGGTTTTATCAGTGGCACCTTTCAGGGTGATACCGCCGCCATCAGCGGTGATATCAGTTGGGGAGCCGATAGAACCAAGTTCGAGGTTCTTGTCGTCAACTGTGAGAGTGGTGGAGTTGACCGTTGTGGTTGTGCCGTTAACAGTCAGGTTCCCCGTGACAGTCAGGTGTTGTCCGATTGTTACATCATCAGGGAGACCGATAACAAGGGTTCCTGATCCATCCGTATAGGTAACCGATACTTCGTCTGCTGTTCCCGAGATAAGGGCCCCAGCAACATCCTCTACGGCTTCTTGAAAATCTGTAACTTGAGTATTTGGAATCGCTATGTTGACATCAGCGGCAGCGGTTAAACGACCTTGAGCGTCAACCGTATAAGTCGGGACTGCGGTCGCACTGCCATAAGAGTTAGCGGTAACCGAAGTATCCGCAATATTTATCGTAACGTCTCCCTGGACCCCACCTCCCGAGAGTCCCGTGCCCGCCGTGACAGATTCGATATCGCCTTCAGCGAGGTTTATCCATGAACTCCCATTGTAAAAATTGAGGGTATTGTTCGTGGTGTTGTAGTACATCTGCCCAGTGACAGGCGTGCTAGGAGCGCTAGCAAGATTCTCTATCCGAGGCTTGATTAGTTGATTTTGATTTAGGTCAAGATTGACCAAATACTTCGGCATCTAGGCTCCTAGTAAGCGTATAAAAAAACGATTCTCTACTAAGAAAGATACGCCTTTCCGCCGAACGATTGTGCGAAGGTAATCGTTAGTGCATCTGCACTTGTGTACGTCACGTCTCCGTAGCAGACATTATCGGACGTATCGACCACAAAAACACTGGGTCTAAACCCAAGATTATGGGTTACCGACCAACTAGTAGAGGGTGTCTCCTGCGTATGTGTATAGGATGTCTGGCCAGCAATAGAAGTCGCAACATAAGCCTGTGTTGCGTAATTGTAAGAAGTGATCGGAGTGGTGGCAGGTGTGATATCCGCTAAATCCAAAGTCCCTGCAATGGAATTTTCTGGCACAGCAATGTTGTATTTATTCTGTCCAGCGCCATCAATGTTCTCAGTTACTTCATAAGTAACGCCCGTTGGTTGAGTAGTTGAGTCGTCAGTAGCAGTAAGTGAAACACTGAAAGTTCCCGCTCCATTCAAAGTGCCCGTAACAAAAGTTGGAGCAACAATTTGATCATTAGAAGAATCAGTCATTGTCGTTGAAGCAAGGAACGTAACATTGCCAGTGGCAGGAGTTGAGTTATCTGCCTGTAAATAGGTACCGGTTACGGTGATCGTTGTAAAAGCCATTAGTTTGTGTGTGTAACGTCGAGGGATAAGGAATGGTGACAGATGTCTATTTCAGGTTGCACATCTCTGACCACATCCACAACCCTGCACTGAAAAATATTTTTATCAGCGCCAGTCAAAGTCGCTGAATCAAGAGCAGCCAACAAAGACTCAACCAAGGTCACATCTTCAGACTCGTGAGATTGCCATAAGTCAACTTGCATTTCTTGTGTCCGTGCAAGGACACTCCCATCACCTTGGAGAACGGGCCCCCTACCTAAATCTGAGGCAAGAGTGACAAACGGCAGCGCTGTCGAGTCGGGGGCGATATCTCTGAACACACCAGTAATGCCGGAAATACTTGCACTTGTTATTGCAGTTCTTACTGCTGCTCCAACGCTGGCCATTATCTACCTGCCCTTACTTCACGACCTATTGTCGCATAAGTCTTCTTTGGCATCTGCGTTCTTAGTTTCGCAGCCATTGCACGCTCCCCTGCCAAAAAGAAACGAGCAGTTATCGACCTGATCATGGTTAGGTTTTGAGGGTTACGTCTTTGCTCACGCCAATGCGGACGAGGTGGGACTTGAGCGCCTTGCGGAGTCATGTAACCCCGTTCCAAACGCAGTGCCGCTTCGTGCCGTGTGAAAATATGCACGACAGTTTTACCAAAACCTTTAACAAACCGCCCTGTTGCCACTGACCGTCCTGGGCGCACAGCGACAGAAAATTCAACGCTGTCTCTTAACTCCCCTTCCTGCATCGCTGGAGGGGCTGGCGGAACCGATGCTCGTACTTCTCCCTTGGTCGGGTGAATATATTTTTTACCTGTGCCCGCTTTGCTGTAACCAATTTGAATAACGGTTTTGTATTTTTGGCCAATATGAGCACCCGCTTTAGGTAACGCTAAACCACCCCCGTTGTAAACGTTAATGGCATTAGCCAGAATGGCATCTCCTAGATTCCGATGCCGTTTCGTGTAATTCCCGACTATCCCCGCTGTCATGTCCTAGCCCCTAGTAAAAAGACTCTGTAATGCGACGGGGTGAATTGGATCCCTGTGATGTCATAAGTGCCATTTAGAAGAGTGTTTAAACCTGAAACCACAATCTGATCGGCGTCTGTAATGGTCGCGGATGTTGGCACCCAAGCAATGGCTTCAGCCTGACTAGAGGCTTGACCCTCGATACCCACATCTTCGGTGTTACGAACCATGACACGGCCCTGAATAGTTGTGTCACTATTGGAATATGTGACTTGCCCTTCTGCGTTTACCGAAGCAGTGCTTCTACTCCGAATTGTCAGAGTGTGAGATGCCCCACGCATTAGTAAACCCCTCTGCGCCTATACCTCCGCACCCAACGGAGATCTTCCTCAGAAAAACCTGAGGCTCCATTATTTGCAAATGTCATGTCCACGCCCTCAGCCTTAAGGCGTTGCATGCCTTGGGCATCAGCAAGAATTTGCGACATCTCCCGAGCGGTAACCCTGAGCATTAGGGCTTCTAGTTGTTGTTGCTCACTTGCACCCATACCTGCTGTGTAAGTGATGAGAGCGCTGGTTCCTTGTGTCGTCGCAAAAATGCCGTCAATCCCCCACGTGTAAATATCGAAGTCAGTAAGAGTTTGAGTCGTTTCAGATCCGAGGTCACCTATCTTTAAAGAAGTCACCGAAATAACCGGGTATTCCTTTAAAAATATTTGATGTTGGTTTCTCTGAAGGATGTGTGCTTCATCAGTGACAGTCGTACCAGTTAAAGATCTGTTGAGTATCCCTGACAACTCACGCTCTAATGCGCCAATCATCGAGTTAGCGGCGGCTTGCTCTCCCGTAGTGAACGTCTTGTTCATGTAAGTGGCAAGATCTTGATAAGTGATGATGGCCATGTTGCTAGCCTACGCTTTCTTTGGGCACTAGTCGATTAGGCTTCGCCTGCTTCAAGGATTCTTTTCGCCCTAAGTATCAATAAACGCTCCCTTGTGCTCTTCCCTCCCCAAATCCCATAACGCTCATTATTCTCTAAGGCGTACCTTAAACAATCATCAACTACTGGGCATGTGGAACACATAGCCTTAGCCGCTTTAAGCGATTCTGTATCCCCTGGCGATGGGAAAAATATTGACGGGTCTTCACAAGTTCTACAAGAAGCGTCTTTCTGATATTGAGGTCGCTCGATTGCAAGTATGCGATCAGAATTATCCCAGCCAGCCGATTCGACTCTGGGCATTGAGTAATCATCGCCCCAAGCCATACTTCTATTTTGGCATGACTGTTTTCGTGTAAACGGCTAGTCAAATAGCGATTCTTGTACCTTTGTACGCGCTGTTACTGGGTAACTAGTTTTTTTGCCCAACAATGCTTAGAAGGATTCCAATGCTGTGGACCAGAGGTGTAAAAAAGCCAACTGGCGACGCCCGTGTTCGCCTCTAAATCAAAGATGTCAAAACCTTCAAAACCGGCGAGAGAGCGGCGAAGATTCCAGTACTTATGCAAGTGCTGAAAGGCACCTTTGGCATGCGCCCAAGAAACCGCCGAGTTGTATGTATCTGTTGGCTTGGCGCTACTTTCACATGCCGCGACAGCCAAAGCCCAATCCCAGTCTTCTTCTAGAAAGTACCACTGAACATATTGCTCCAGAGTTGGCGGATCTTCGTAGTGCATATTCATGTCTAATGCGGCTTCTTTGTCAGGGTTGTCGATCATCCATTGCCATTGGCGATCATTCATCCATAAACGAGTGGCCTTTTCTTCTCCACCAATTGCCGCAACATGTGCTTTCCGAGTCACCGGACCATAAACCCCATCAACCCAACGCATCCCTAAATCCATTTGGAGTTCGACGATGTGAGATCCTTTTTCCATTTGGTAATACTTACGCCTCAGATTTTCAGGTAAAGGATCCTCGTGTTCAACAACTTCAAAATGGGGGGCCTCAGCCTTAAAGACTTGTTTCGGTTGTTCTGGCTCAGGAACAGTTGTGGTTGGCGGCACCGTAGTTGTAGTTGTGGTCGTCGTCGGTGAAACCCAATCCCAATACAACTCAGTTGGTATCTCAACAGGAGTAGCGGGGACTACGCCGCCTCCATAATAACCCCTGAATGATTCGTCGAAATTACTATCAGCCACGGCAACGTTGTCTTCTAGCGACAACTCTTCATAAACGGCTGCAACAACAATTGAAATCGTTACTAGTGCAACCAAACGGAACGAAAATCCTCTAAATATTTCTTTCATGGATCAAACAACCCCCTCTTAGGTTTAAGTCTTGCTGTAAGGCCGAGGCTTGTGGCATCAGCCGGATTTAAATGTTTCCAATCGTGGTGGGCTCTGCAAAGAACCTGGCAATTGTCAGGATCTAACCAATCCCCGCCACGACCCCTCCCGATGATTTCATCTACATCTAGAGGACCCCAACACTCTACATCGGGGACTAGATGTTTTGCAACACATTTGTACGCATCTCTTTCAAGAACTTCTTCTCTCACGTTCTTGCGTGCTGATAACTCGGCTTTGCGTCTAGCGCTGGCCCAGTTAAGTGGTTTTTTCCTCTTCAACGGAGTGTTGCGTCGTAGAGGTTCCCCTCTTTTCAAAGATAGACTCCTGGTGTGGGCATCATTATCTTCCTCTCTATCGGAGTAGCAGCATTTTTACTACTTTTAATTGCAGCAATCCATTACTACCAGTTCCGATGTTGGATTGAAAAAGCGGAACAAGCCGCTAAAGAAGACCCTTTAGAAGAGTCTCTTATGTGAGGCTGCTGGCATCTGTTGTTTTTCAACAGGCCGCACCACCTTTGCCTCCATATCAGGCATACCCGCAGATTCAATCGGCAATATGCCGTGCTTGCGGGCAATTTCTGGATCTATACGTTCGCCTTTACGGGCGACAAGAACCTTTGTTCCATATTCAGATGTTTCAAAGAGATCACGATCAAGAACAACCGTCTTCCGCGACTCTTTAGTGTCATTAAGTTCCATAATCTTTAAACGTACCAGAAAATAGAGAAGACCGGGCCGAAGCCCGGTCTTCTTAACCCCCTATTGCTAAGGGTTATGTGGGTGCTGGCTAGATGCCTGTCACCGTGCAGAATGACTCTGGGCGCTTCACTGCAAGAGCGATGCGCTCTTCGGCAAGAATTGCAATTGCATTCCTTACGAAGAAGTCACTGTGGTTTTCAGATACCCGGATGTTGCCCTCCATGCGATCATAGAGAGTTGCACCAATTCCGAAGGAGCCCATTAGAGCGGTACCTTCAGTGATTGCTGCGGTCTCAACGACCGGAAGACGCCAGAGGCGAGATTCTGAACCAAGAGCAACAGAAGCAGCCATCATGTGACGGTTGTCTCCATCTTTCTCAAGTTCAATACCCTCAAGGTCATTCGGGTGGACGATGATGCCAGTTGCCTCGTAGTAAGCGAGAGCAATCTTGGTGATCGCCTTACGCATCGCGTCGATGCGTGTGTCCGAGCCCAATGCTTGGGTGTTAATGCCAGATGTCTGGGTGATACCCGTGAGGTTGGTTCCGGTTCCGTCACCATTAAGGATTTGATCATCCTCGGTAAGACGAAGGCCATAAAGCAACTCGTTGTCAATGATGCCACGCATTGCTGGCTCATCAGCAAGCACGTTACGGTGTGCAACTTCGTAGTGACCGATGTTGCGAACCGGTGCCTGCGCTCCAGCGATGGTTAGCGTTGACTGTGGGTAAGTAGTAAATGTCTCAGGAGATCCTGAACGCTCTGCTGTTGTTGCAGAGTTGTTCGTGAATCCTGTTACACGGAAATATTCAACCAAGTTGGTTGAGGTTTGCTGTACGTTGAACAGATCACGTACACGCATGGCACGATGTGCCCTTTCAACAATTGCGTCACGCTGTGGCGTTCCGAATTGTGAAGGAGTACCGGAAGGAAGCGTGGTGTACACGTCTTTCCGTTGCCACATTCCGCCAAGGTCGCCCTTGACTGCGAATGGGACGTGCATGGTGTAGCCATTCTGTCCACCAGCAAGATATTTGAATTCATCAGAGTCGACGAAAGACTGACCGACAGAAGTAATTTCACTTACTTCTTTAACTTCGGCGTGAACCTCTGGCTCTTCGGAAGAAGCAGAAGCCCAGTCCTGCATTTCCTTTTGGCCTTCTAAGGCTTCAATCTGCTCGCGCAGATCACGTGCCTTAGCGAGATTGGCGCGAAAGCCTTCGATGTGCTTTGCTTCGACCTGAATGTCAGGTCCGCCCTCTTCGCGATTTGCTTCTGCGTGATTAACGATTGCATCGTTTTCAGACAGAGTGTCGCGGAGAGCAGATTTTAGTTCCCTCAAAGAGGAATCTGTAACTGCCATATTGGTCTACCTCGTGTTAGTAAAGTGGATAAATGTACACGAGGTAAGCACCCCGCTTTACTTATGGTGGCACGGTTGTGCGTGTAAATGTTGAAGGGTCTACCGAAGGGGCAAACTATTCGATGTCATCAGGGGGATCAAAAGGCTCTTCATCATCGAACTCAGGTAACATTTGTGCGGGATCAAAGACTGTTTGGCCAGCGTAAGTCACTCTGCTCGGCCAACTGAGTTTCCTTAGTTGATTAGAGATACTTTGTAAGGACGCTGCCGCTATTTGAGGAGGCACAGTACCTAAATCAACATGGTTAGGTTCTGAAGGATCATCTAATGACAGAACGATTGTTATTACAGGGAAATGTTTTGCTTGTGGGATGTCGTCGTCGAATGCAAAATTTGCGTTTACTTGCTCAAGCCCCGCCTCATACGGAGTAGTACTTACCTCGGAAGATGGCTTCTCCCCTGGAGATTGGGATGAGTTCGACATTGAAATTCCCGTTACCTTCCTCGTATGTGACTACGGCCATACCCTGTTGCCAGTCTTCCACTGCATTAACCGGTCTGCCATGAGGGTCGGTTGACCCCTTAGTAGAGGGTACCGCCCCATCGATCCGACACAAACAACCTGGAGAAGCGGCGAGACTTCTTTTAGCCCCCTCATAAGTGCGTCGAGTCTTATGTTGAAGTTCGATCCTGTGTATATGCCCGTGGATAACACTCGTTCTCTCATCATCCACAACTGCCTTAACAGTCGAACCTCGGCTTCGAGTTATGTGCCCATGGATGCAGGCAAGGTTCTGATTCACCCAATAAATACCCGCTGGGTATCCGCCCACATATTCGACATTCAAATGATCTTCGTTAAGCCTTAATAGAAATGGCACTGACATGACAGGCCAGTCTTCGGGTTCTTCGGCTCGTTTTAAGTGGAGTGCGGCAGCCGTGTTTGCGGTAACAGATTTTTGTAACCGTCGATCATGGTTACCTTCCAACAAAACTATGTGAGCATCAGGAGCATTTGCTCTCTGTTCACACAAGAACTTGTGACCTCGATCAATCCCTGCCTGGGATGTCTTGGCGAAAGCGGGTTCCATCTCAAACTTTCCGAACTCGGCGAAGTCTAAGAAGTCCCCAAGGTTAACAACTGTGTCAGCCCCCACATCTCTAAGGATCTTAAGGGCGATTGCCATGGCCTCCTCGTCGTGGAAGGCATCCATTTCACCGTCGTCATACATTCGGTACCCAATTTGAGGGTCAGGCATAATCACAGCAGTTTTATATTTGGTGTCCTTTGCGGGTTGCTGATTCTTAGGAAGGTGTTTTATAGTTACCGGCGCTGCTTGTTGGACTACTGGCCAATCAGGGCCATTCGCCCAAGCGGGATTGATTACTACAGAAACGCCACCCAAATCATGGATCTCTGCCTCGCCTTCCTCGTTCTTCGTCAGACCCTGCCACTCGGAAATTCGAACCTTTTCAACAGTCCCTATTTCCTCGGGCTCTATCCCAGATCTTTCAAGGAGATCGGCGATTTTACCTAAACGGGATTTGGCGAGTTCTTCTTTAAAAGGTTCAGCCATTTACCGTCTTTTCTTTTGGTGCATTAACTTTCCTTGACGGTAATTTCTAACAGCGCCAGCAGAACATTTATAGCCATTGGCGGTTAAGACGTCAGAGACAGCAACATGGGGAATGTCCTTATCCTCCAAAGCGGCAACTACAGATGCCTTATCGTCTTTAGACATGGATTCTAAGATTGATTCCAAAAGATACGTTTGAGAGTGGCCCTCTCGGGCTTTCATCTCCGCATATAAATCAGGCATATATTAAGGCTCCCGAGCGCTTGCACTCCACCAACCTTATTTTAACCCATAAAGTCACCCTGTTGGGTGACCCCACGAGCATCTACATCATTCTCCTAAATCGGAGTATGTAACCAGATCTTGGAATTCGCGTAATTCAGCCAAATCAAGGTCGCCTAATACACTGTTAGGTGCTTTAACTTCTTCTGATTCTTCTGAAATTTCTTCAGTGATGGCTTCAGAGTCTGCTTTTTCAGCATCTTCTTCTTCCGCTGCTTCTTCCTCAGCCGCTGGCTTTTTGGCCGCTGGCTTTTTGGCTGGTTTGTCAGAGTTACCTGCTGGGGTTCCTTCAACTTCCATTTCTGCTGGAGTGTTGGTTCCACCATGGGAGAGGTTTTCTACAACCTCGGGTGAATCTTCGCCTGCGCCTTCTGCTCTCTCAGCCGAATCTGGTTCGGTGTTTGAGAAGCCTGCGGTGTCCCCTGCTTTCTCTTCAAGATCGCCGAGGCGTTCTGAAAGAGTATTCAAGGCAGCGATTGCATCATCTAATACTGACTGGACAGACACTGAGGCGGCGTCTTCGGCGACGAACTCAGCGTCAGTTGTTTCTGTGATTTCGGCGTCGTTAGCCATTGTGTCCTCCAAATTGGACTTGATTTCAAATAATTCGGCACCCTTTTCTATAAGAGTATCGATTTCTTCGTGAAAAGAATCAGGAAGGTTTTCCTTCATCTCCATAACTGCGTCTATGTACTCATCAGCCTTAAGTTCCGGCGGTGTTCTACCGTCGTCCCTGTAATGGCGTGCGATGTGGTTATAAACGCCTTTCCTGTCTGAACCTCTCAACTTTGTGCCATTACGGGCACCATTGAGAAGACCAAAAGTATTCTGAAGGGCTGACAGAGCCGCTGGCCCTGGCCTCCCGTCACTCCCAACAAAGTGATGAACAAACGTATAATTCGTCTTCATCGCTGGATCTTCACCATCTATATGGAAGGCAAAGATCTTTGAGAAATATGCTTTATCGGCAGGCGAACGCATGTTCCTGTATGCAGTTTTGTCATACCAGCCTTCGTCCCTGATCCCAGTTTTATGACTGCGGATCGGGCCTTTTGTGTCCTCGAATTCATCTTCAGTTGTGTTTAAAAGAACGGATTCGTCTTTAACGCTGACGGTCTTAGTGCCAGGGGCGGCACCAAAAAGTACGGGTGAATATTCATACCATTCGAGTCGTTTGATATGGCGAATACCATCGTCACCTTTCATTTCGGAGCCCCCCTCAGGGACCGAATAGCCAATTGACCATTCTTGTTCACCGCCAAAAAACTTGATGTCTTCATATGCGTCTCTGCCACGGGTTGTGTTCAGATTAAATTGCATCTTTACCAAAACACCACCAGCATCTTGTGCTCGTAAGTGCTCAGGGAGGCGGTCATCACCTGGAGACAATTCTTCTGCTTTAACCGTTCGTGCGACAGGCACGGTTGTGTCGTGAGACCAAACACCTTTAGGTACCCGTTTCTGGAGAGTGTCCTCATAAGCGCCAGGGACAATGACGTCTTTGACATTGTCAACAATATTTGTAACAGAAACAACTGCTTCGACGATACCTTCGGCATCGTTTACCGCTTTTGCTTCTACGGTGGCTTGTTTGGATTCCAGTTCCACGGGGCCTCCTAAGGCGAATTCTTACCCTAGGTTATGCCCTCTAGACGGAAACGTGGCGGAGCGTTCAGGAAGACTATACGGTGAACACCGCTTCAAGTGCCTCAGAGTCCCTTAAATTTGCTATTTCAGCCCTATCAAGACCAAATTGTAAAAGCCCTTGTTCAGACGGGTTATTGGTAAAAATCATTGTGCAGCGACAATTTGCCGTTTCTTTTATCGAGGCAGTTTGTGCTCCTGGGTGCATCATTAAATAACCCGCGACGGAAAACGGCTGCTCAATAGGTACTGCCTGACCATCGGCGTGGGTATGTGTTGCCCTTACTTTTTCATCTTGTTGAGACAACCAAACCTTGTAACTGAACCCTTCTTTGAGCGCATGAATCATCTGCCCCTGATTAACACCAAATGCAACAATGTTCGACGCTGCTATGCGGGCCCTGTTCTTCATTGCCTTGGCATATACATCTTCTATTTCTGTTGCAATGTCATCTACGGACCTGCCTAGTGCGAGTCCTTCGTTTATTTTTTGTTCAAGTTGCTTTCTCGTTGTCCTGTTTATTTCTTCGACATGTGTTAATCCGGCTATCACACCCGCTGCAACTAATTCTTCATCAGGGTCAATTTGCTTACCGGTAATTAAAGCGACCTCATTGCCACCGTCAATAATGGTGGCCATTAAAAAGGTTTTCGCATCCGCAATTAATTGTCTGTCCCATTTAGGAACATCCAAGATGTCATTAACGGAAATGGAAATGCCTTTGTTGACCTTTTCTCGAACCTTCTTTGATTTCCACTTCTCCAGAACAACACGTTTTTGTCTTTGGAAATAAGCACCAAGTTGCAAAGCAATTGATTCACTCAAGCGCACCATTTGCTGATCTCTGCGACCACGAATCTCATTCGCGGCCTTTTCGTCGATAAAAGTCTCCCCCGAGGGGAAGCCCCAAAGACTATCTAAAGGGGTGGACTCCTTACCCTCCGACTTCTCTTCGACCGCACCATTAAGAGAAGCCGCTTCAGGAACCACCTCTGCTGGTTCAACTGGCGGATTCACCATCGGGGCATGCGGCATTAATAGCCCTGGTTGAGATGCATCGGGAGGTGTGAATTCTTGAGAAGGTGTTTCACCGTCAGCGACTGCTTGCCCAATAGGCATTAAGTTCGCTTGGATCCACATTAAGTCGGCTCCAACAGGTTCCCTTCCTGTCTTTTGCCTGTACTCATCTATTGAGATAGCACCGAATTTAAGTTCTTCAAGATGGTACGCCGCTCGTTCACGTTCATCTCTGGAAAGAATTGCGACATCATCGAGATTGAACTTGACTGTCAATTCATCCGACCCATCCAAACGGTCGAAAGCACGTTCGATAAGCATCAGATGAGGAAGCATGGTCTCACGCCAAAACACTTCAAGTTCAGTGTCGGCATTTGCGAATGTTCGCTCGCTAGCATTACCAATAACTGATTCAGGAACACCAAACGCCATAAGGATTTCTTCTTTGGCTAGTTGCTTTGTCTCTGTGTATTGAGCGTCACGTTGTCCTATCGAAGTGTCAATCCACTTAGCCTGTTCGGCTTCCATGATTGTCATCCGCCCAGCACCGCCAAGAGCAGAACCGGTATTCCCTAGGAACCGTCGGCGTATCTCTTCTGCCGAATCGTCATCTAGTTCACCTTGCACCATGAGGATGCCACCTGGGCGTCCGTCATTAACCATAAAGTTGCGATTGTAAATTCGTGAGTAATAGTCAATATCTATTGCTAAACCGCAGGCTTCAAGAGGAGACTGCCCTCTATAAGGGTCTGTTGGGTGAGGGATTCTGACCCAAACCACATCTTCTGGTTTAACAATGCGTTCTTTGGTGTTCGGGACTTGAACTGAATAACCCGAAACAAACTTTTTAGGATCTGGAATGGGGAACGTCCAATTGGGAGGAAGCAAATACAAACCAACAACGTTATCTAAGCGGTCTTTAACAATTTCAATAAACGCTCCTCTTTTGGAAAGAAGAACTTGTGAGGAAAGTTGGAACCTGAAGTTGTAAGCGTCGTGATGAGGGTTTGCCTTACGGTTCAGAATAGGGAGCAGCGGATTTGCTACTGCGTCATTTTCTTCATCTAATACTTCGACTGGCAACCGGGCAGCGTTGGACGCTATTGCATACACACTTTTGTAAACCCAGGTAACACGATCGTTGCCTTCGCTTACAGCGCGATCAACATCCCAATCATCTTTGTACGCTTTTTTCTTACCACCTTCAATCGGGTTGAGACGAGCCATATTTTCGTTGTAGTAGAAGGCTTTTCCACCTAAAGATATGTTTCGTTCCCACCCCTCTCTGTTGTGGCCAGTGAAATTTAAACCATCAAGAAATCCCATATCAGCCCTCGTAGCCCATTAGAAGTGAAATACCAATTAGCACACCAGCGGCTGCCCCGAGTCCCCAAGAGACCCCGATTGTGAATCCGCACATAATTGCGGCTGATGCACCCGAGGTTAAAGCCACGGTAGCGATTTTTTCCTTTATGTTCAGTGCCCCTATCAGCACTACACCAATTGTTGCGACCATACTCAACCCCGCCCAGGTTATTAACGCTGGGATATTAGACATGCCCATAGCCTACGCCTCCTAGACCCTTTGGGGTGATAGGTACATCTACCATCCCGGAAATAAGCCCATCTGTTTACCATCGGCCCGATGATCAAACGCCCCATCCATCAATTCCGCAACTAGGTACCGAACTAATTCAGGATCATCTAACGATCTGTTCGCTAAAACAGAAATTGAATTAAACGCCCCGATGGCAGCGCTGAAAACCATTTTCAAAAATTGGGGGTCTCCTTTTATTGGGATCCACCGAAAAGTGCTTGCTGACCCACTGAATATTGAAGCGAAGTCTTCTGACCAGTCAGTATCAGAAATGTAGCCCCTCACCACTTTCCCTTGCGGGGGGGGATTACCGAATATGGCTCCATCTATGTATGAGATGCCGTGAGCCTCTGCATACATTTCTAAATCTCGTTTCCGTTCGGGAGGTTTGGTGTTCGCGTCACAATAAATCCCTCGGAAACCAGCCTCACCCACCCGATCCAAAGTTTCTATTGACCAATTAGGGTTCCCATAATCAACGCCAACGCAAAGAATGTATTTTGTTTGCCTAGCCATTTCTTCCAGAGTGACAACATCCCGGAAGTCATACTTGTCGGCTCGTTGTTTCGTTCTTTCTGACCGCCCTTGGCTAGCCCAAATGATTTCATGGAAGTTGTCTTGTGCGGCACGGGCAATCCCAGTTCCCATTTCGCCGGGTGAAATTAAACCTATTACTGTCATCTGAAATCAACTTCCTCCTCTTCGTTAAACCTATCGGGGTCATGCACATATTTAGGGGGATTCGTCCCTCCTTCTGCTAAATAATATGGCTCTCTCCCCATATCCATCATGAGTTTCTCTGGGCACGGGTAAACAATCCACCATTTTTTCCCATCCAGCGGACCTCCTTCAAAAATTGCATTACGAGCATTTTTTCGATGGTCACTTTCCTGTTTTTTCTTGCCTCTTTTGGCCATTTGACTTCCTTTTTACTAGTGACACAATGGGGTCAATCCGTCTAGAGCACGGGGAGGTGGTCATCCAGAGTCGCCGTCGGCACTAAACCGGCGGCGATTCGCCCTCTCAAGCCTCCATCGTTCACGAGGAGTTAAACCACCCCAAATACCAAACTCCATTGGTGCTTCCATCGCGTATTTCAAACATTCTTTACAGACAGGACATACTTTACAAACGTCTTTTGCCGCTTTTGTCTGTTCAGGTTCTCGCCG
>Ga0310344_10000453_pt1 | contig 32317 bp, 28 predicted proteins | sample HC15DNA20200_MG_FD_203801 | JGI IMG/M metagenome (GOLD analysis project Ga0310344, IMG submission 203801) | Marine microbial communities from station ALOHA, North Pacific Subtropical Gyre - HC15-DNA-20-200_MG | ecosystem: Environmental > Aquatic > Marine > Oceanic | place: Pacific Ocean: North...
CATGAAGGAAGTGCTCAAGGACATCCAGGACGGCACCTTCACCAAGAACTGGGTGGCCGAGTACGAAGCGGGCCTGCCGAACTACAAGAAGTACAAGCAGGCCGACCTGGACCACCCGATCGAGCAGGTCGGCAAGCAGCTGCGCGCCAAGATGGTGTGGCTGAACGGCCAGACCGCCGCCGCGCAACCGGCCGGCAGCCAACGCGCGGCGTAAGCCGCGCTCCTCCCCCAGTCGCTCCGCAAAGGACGCCCCTGCATGGACACCACCGCACAAGCCACGCCGCCCAACGGAGCGCGCTGGCTGACGCAGGCCCTGGAAGCCGAAGGCGTGGATACGCTGTTCGGTTATCCGGGTGGCACGATCATGCCGTTCTACGATGCCCTGGTAGATTCCTCGCTCAAACACATCCTGGTACGGCATGAGCAGGGCGCGGCGCTGGCCGCCAACGGCTACGCGCGCGCCAGCGGTCGCGTCGGCGTGTGCGTGGCCACTTCCGGCCCCGGCGCTTCCAACCTGGTCACCGGCATCGCCGACGCGATGCTCGATTCGGTGCCGATGGTCTGCCTGACCGGGCAGGTCGCCACGCCGCTGCTGGGTACCGACGCGTTCCAGGAACTGGACGTGTTCGGCCTGACCCTGCCGATCGTCAAGCACAGTTTCCTGGTGCGCCGGGTCGAGGACCTGCCGCAGGTCGTGCGTGATGCGTTCCGCATCGCCCGCGAAGGTCGCCCTGGCCCGGTGCTGATCGACCTGCCGAAGGACGTGCAGCTGGCCGATGCCTCGTCGCTGCCCAAGCACGTGCCGGCGGAAGTCGCGCCGCCCGCCGCGCCGGAGCAGGCCCGCTTGGCCGAGGCACTGGCCGCCATCGCCGGTGCCGAACGGCCGGTGGTCTACGCCGGGGGCGGCATCGCGCTGGCCGACGCCGTGGACGCATTCCGCCAGTTCGTGGAAGCCGCCGGCCTGCCGACCGTGATGACGCTGCGCGGACTCGGCGCCTTGCCGCCCCAACACCCGCACAGCCTGGGCATGCTGGGCATGCATGGCACGCGTGCGGCGAACATGGCCGTGCAGGAAAGCGACCTGCTGGTGGTGGTCGGCGCGCGCTTCGATGACCGCGCCACCGGCAAGTTGAACGAATTCGCGCCGTTCGCGCGGGTCATACACCTGGATGCCGACGCCTACGAGATCTCCAAGTTGCGCACCGCCGACATCGCCATCCCGGGTGACGTCGCCACCGGCCTGAAGGCGCTGGCCGCGGCGCGCTCCACCTGCGAGGCATGGCGCAAGCGTTGCGCGGCGAACCGCGAACGCTTCGGCGCGCGCTACGACGCGCCGGGCGGCGACATCTATGCCCCGGCGCTGCTCAAGCGCCTGAGCGAGGTCGCGCCGGCCGACACCATCATTGCCTGCGACGTGGGCCAGCATCAGATGTGGGTGGCGCAGCACTGCCGCTTCCAGCACCCGCGCAACCACCTCACCAGCGGCGCGCTGGGCACGATGGGCTTCGGCCTGCCGGCGGCGATGGGCGCGCAATTCGCCTGCCCCGACCGCACCGTGGTGCTGGTCAGCGGCGACGGCAGCTTCATGATGAACGTGCAGGAGCTGGCGACCATCGCCCGTTGCAGGCTGCCGGTGAAGATCGTGCTGCTGGACAACAGTTCGCTGGGCATGGTGCGGCAATGGCAGGAATTGTTCTTCGCCGAGCGGTACAGCGAGATCGACCTGTCCGACAACCCGGATTTCGCCGCACTGGCGCAGGTCTTCGGCATCCCGGCCACGCGCATCACCGCGCGCGACCAGGTCGACGACGCCCTGTCGGCGATGCTGGCCCAGCCCGGTCCGGCGCTGCTGCACGTGGCCATCGACGCACGCGCCAACGTGTGGCCGCTGGTGCCGCCGAACACCGCCAACAGCACCATGCTGGAGAGCAACCCCGCCCATGCCGCACGGGAGGCAAGCCATGCGCTACCGGCTTGACCTGGTGCTGCGTCCGGCCGAAGGCGCGCTGCTGCGCGTGATCGGCATGGCCGAACGCCGCGGCTTCAGCCCGCGCGCCATCCATGGCGCGCCGGACGCCGACGACCAGGGCCGCTGGCACCTGCAGCTGGAGGTCGAAGGCACCCGCCCGGCCGAGACGCTGTGCCGCCAGCTGGAGAAGGTGTACGACTGCGAGTCGGTGCAGGCCACCGCCCTGCCCCTGGAGGCCGCGGCATGACCGCCGTCGCCCGCCACCCGGAGCAGCTGGTGCGGAGGTGTCTTCTTCCGCGCCAGCCGTTCGCGTGTCGCCATGCCTGATACCGGGCGCGCCCCCGTGGAGCCTGAAGTAGCCGACGTACCGGTACGCGTGAGCGTGGCCGACGTGCTGGCGGCGCAGGCGCGCCTGCGCCGCTACCTGAGCGCCACGCCCCTCCACTACGCAGAGCGTTTCGGCGTCTGGCTGAAGCTGGAGAACCTGCAGCGCACCGGTTCCTACAAGGTGCGCGGCGCGCTGAACGCGATGCTGGCCGGCCTGGAACGCGGCGACGATCGTCCGGTGATCTGCGCCTCGGCCGGCAACCACGCCCAAGGCGTGGCGTGGTCGGCCTACCGGCTGGGCCTGCAAGCCATCACCGTGATGCCCCACGGCGCGCCGGCCACCAAGATTGCCGGCGTGGCCCACTGGGGCGCCACCGTCCGCCAGCACGGCAACAGCTACGACGAGGCCTACGGCTTCGCACGCGAGTTGGCCGCGCAGAATGGCTACCGCTTCCTTTCCGCGTTCGACGACCCGGACGTGATCGCCGGCCAGGGCACGGTCGGCATCGAGATTGCCGAGAGCGCCCCGGACGTGGTCATCGTGCCGATCGGCGGCGGCGGCCTGGCCTCCGGCGTGGCGCTGGCGCTGAAGTCGCAGGGCGTGCGCGTGGTCGGCGCACAGGTCGAGGGCGTGGATTCGATGCTGCGCGCCGTGCGCGGCGACGTGCGCGAGATCACCCCGGTGCCGACGCTGGCCGACGGCGTCAAGGTCAAGATCCCCGGCTTCATCACCCGCCGGCTGTGCGCCAGCCTGCTGGACGATATCGTCACCGTGCGCGAGGCCGAGCTGCGCGAGACGCTGGTCCGCCTGGCGCTGGAAGAACACATCATCGCCGAGGGCGCCGGCGCCCTGGCCCTGGCCGCCGGCCGCCGCGTGGCCGGCAAGCGCAAGTGCGCCGTCGTGTCGGGCGGCAATATCGACGCCGGTGTCCTGTCCGCCCTATTGTCCGAAGTGCGGCCCCGGCCGCCGCGCAAGCCGCGGCGGCGCAACAGCGAGCGACTTAGGCAGGCGCGCGCGACATCCGATGTCGCCGTCGCGCCCGCCACCGCCCGCAAACCCGCCATCGCCCACGCCATCGCCGCAGAGGAGTCCTCCTGGTGAACACCGAATCCGCCGTAGCCCCGCCCCGAATCCGAATTTTCGACACCACCCTGCGCGATGGCGAGCAGTCTCCCGGCTGCAGCATGACCCCGCCGCAGAAGCTGGTGATGGCGCGTGCCCTGGCCGAGCTGGGCGTGGACATCATCGAGACCGGTTTTCCCGCCAGCTCGCAATCCGACCGCGAGGCGATGACGCTGATCGGCCGCGAGATCCGCACCCCGACGCTGGCCGTGCTCTCGCGCTGCCTGCCGGCCGACATCGAGACCTCGGCCAAGGCGCTGGAAGCGGCCGCCAAGCCGCGCCTGCACGTGTTCCTGTCCACCAGCCCGCTGCACCGCGAACACAAGCTGCGGATGAGCCGCGAGCAGGTGCTGGAATCGGTGCGCAAGCACGTCTCGCTGGCGCGCAGCTACATCGACGACGTGGAGTTCTCCGCGGAGGACGCCACGCGTACCGAGGAGGACTTCCTGATCGAGGTCGTGCGCGAGGCCGTCGCCGCCGGCGCCACCACCATCAACCTGCCCGACACGGTGGGCTTCACCACGCCGGAGGAAATCCGCGGCATGTTCTCGCGCGTGATCGCCGGTGCCGGCCAACCGGCCGGGGTGATCTTCAGCGCGCACTGCCACAACGACCTGGGCCTGGCGGTAGCCAACTCGCTGGCCGCGGTGGAAGGCGGCGCGCGGCAGGTGGAATGCACCATCAACGGCATCGGCGAGCGCGCCGGCAACTGCGCGCTGGAAGAGATCGCCATGACGCTGAAGGTGCGCAACGCGTTCTACGAGATCGACAGCGGCATCCATACCCCGCGCATCGTGCCGACCTCGCAGCTGCTGCAACGACTGGTCGGCATGCCGGTACAGCGCAACAAGGCGGTAGTGGGCACCAACGCGTTCGCGCACGAGTCGGGCATCCACCAGCACGGCATGCTGCGCCATCGCGGCACCTACGAAATCATGCGCCCGGAAGACGTGGGCTGGCCGTCCTCGCAAATGGTGCTGGGCCGCCACAGCGGCCGCGCCGCTGTCGAGCAGCGCCTGCGGGCGCTGGGCTACTGGCTGGAAGAAGAACAGCTCAAGCTGGTATTCGAGCAGTTCAAGGCGCTGTGCGAGCAGCAGCGGGTGGTCAACGATGCCGACCTGCGCGCCCTGATGCAGGACGCCACCGGCAGCGATGGCTACCGCCTGGCCTCGATGACCATCAGCGATGTCGGCAGCCGCGCCAACGCACTGGTCGAATTGTCCGACCCGGACGGCAAGCGCGTGGCCGAGACCGCACAGGGCAACGGCCCGGTCGATGCGCTGTTCGGCGCGCTGTCCGCCGCCACCGGCGTGCGCCTGCAACTGGACAGCTACCAGGTGCACAGCGTCGGCATCGGCGCGGACGCGCGCGGCGAGGCCAGCCTGAGCGTGCGCCACGAGGGCGTCGAGTACGAGGGCACCGGCACCAGCAAGGACATCATCGAGGCCAGTGCGCTGGCCTGGCTGGATGTCGCCAATCGCCTGCTGCGGCAGCGCGCCGCCGGCGCCGACGCCACCGCGCCCTCCAGCACCAGCCACGCCGCCGAGCCGGCCCTGCGATGAACACTGCCGCCCGTGCCCTGCCCGCTGCCAGCCAGCACTGGGATGCCGGGCGCTACGCTGCCAACGCCGGCTTCGTGCCCGCGTTGGGCGAAAGCGTGGCCGAACTGCTGGCCCCGCAGGCGAACGAACGCATCCTGGACCTGGGCTGCGGTGATGGCGTGCTGACCGGGAAGCTGGCGCAGAGTGGCGCGCAGGTCATCGGCGTGGATGCGTCCCCGGAACTGGTCGCCGCCGCGCGGGCGCGTGGCGTCCAGGCGCAGGTGGTGGATGGCCACGCGCTAGCCTTCGACAACGCATTCGATGCGGTCTTCAGCAACGCGGCCCTGCACTGGATGCGACAGCCCGAGCGCGTGCTGCGCGGCGTACGGCGGGCACTGCGTCCTGGCGGGCGTTTCGTCGCCGAGATGGGCGGGCATGGCAACGTCGCCACGATCACCACCGCGCTGCGCGCGGCGATCCGCCTGCACGGCGAGGCCGATCCCGCCTTCGCCTGGTATTTCCCGACCGCCGATGCCTACGCCAGCCTGCTGCAAGACCACGGCTTCCGGGTCGATTCGATCGCCCTGCGGCCGCGCCCCACCCCGCTGCCCACCGGCATGGCGGGCTGGCTGCGCACCTTCGCCGATCCGTGGCTGGCCGGCATTGCCGCCGAGCGCCACGCGGCGATCCTCGATACCGCGACCGAGCTGATGGCGCCCGCGTTACGCGACGACGCCGGCGCGTGGACCGCCGACTACGTGCGGCTGCGCTTCCATGCCACGGCGCTCTGATCGCCCCCCTTTCTTTCCAGTACCGCACAACGCAAGGCTTTCATTCCCATGACCCCAGCGCCACGCACCCTGTACGACAAACTGTGGGACGCGCATGTCGTCGTCCCCGAGAGCGAGGCCGCGCCGGCCGTGCTCTACATCGACCTGCACCTGATCCACGAAGTCACCTCGCCGCAGGCCTTCGCCGAGCTGCGCGCACGTGGCATCGCGCCGCGCCGGCCGGACCGCACCAAGGCCACGATGGATCACTCCACCCCGACCCTGCCGCCCGGCCCGGACGGCGAGTTGCCCTACGCCAACGCCGCCGCGCGCACGCAGGTCGAGACGCTGGCGCGCAACTGCGCCGAGTTCGGCATCGAGCTGTTCGACATGGCCTCGGCCAACCGCGGCATCGTGCACGTCATCGCCCCGGAGCAGGGCTTCACCCAGCCGGGCATGACCATCGTGTGCGGCGACAGCCACACCTCCACGCACGGCGCCTTCGGCTCGCTGGCCTTCGGCATCGGCACCAGTGAAGTCGGCCACGTGCTGGCCACGCAGTGCCTGCTGCAGCGCAAGGCGAAGACGATGTCGATCACCGTCGAGGGCGCGCTTGCACCGGGCGTCGGGGCCAAGGACGTCATCCTGCACATCATCGGCGTGATCGGCGTCAACGGCGGCACCGGCCATGTGCTGGAGTACCGGGGCTCCACCATCCGTGCGATGGACATGGAACAGCGCATGACCTTGTGCAACATGTCCATCGAGGCCGGCGCGCGTGCCGGCCTGGTTGCGCCGGACCAGACCACCTTCGACTGGGTCGCGGCCACGCCGCGCGGCCCGAAGGGCGCCGATCTCGACGAAGCAGTCGCGTACTGGCGGACCCTGCACAGCGACGATGGCGCACGCTTCGACGTCGAAGTGAAGATCGACGCCGCCGATATCCGCCCCACCCTCACCTGGGGCACGCATCCGGGCACGGCCATTGCCGTGGACGCGCCGATCCCGGCCGCCGCCGATGCCGCCGCGCAGAAGGGGCTGGACTACATGCATTTCCAGCCCGGCCACGCCCTGGCCGGTACGCCGGTGGACGTGGTGTTCGTGGGTTCATGCACGAACGGTCGCCTGAGCGACATGCGCCAGGTAGCCGAAGTGCTGCGTGGCCGGCAGGTCGCCCACGGCGTACGCATGCTGGTGGTGCCGGGTTCGGAAATCGTCAAGCGTCAGGCCGAGGCCGAGGGCATCGATGCGGTCGTGCGGCAGGCCGGCGCCGAATGGCGCGAGCCGGGCTGTTCGATGTGCATCGCGATGAACGGCGATTTGGTCGCGCCGGGCCAGCTGGCCGTAAGCACCAGCAACCGCAATTTCGAGGGCCGCCAGGGTCCGGGCGCGCGCACCCTGCTCGCCTCGCCCGCCAGCGCGGCCTGGGCCGCGGTGAACGGGCGCGTCGCCGATCCGCGCGAGCTGTACGCCGATACGCGGGAGGTGGCGTGATGGCCATGCAGTTCCTCGCCGCCCTGGTCGTTTCGGCGGTCGTCGTCATGGCCGTGCCGCGCCGCCATCGCGCCGCGCGAGCATCCTCTTCCCCGCATCGCCAGGAGAACCGCTGATGGCGGGCTTCACCCATCTGACCTCGCGCAGCGTCGTGCTGCGCCAGACGAACATCGACACCGACCAGATCATTCCCGCGCGCTTCCTTTCCACGACCGAGCGCGCCGGGCTGGGCAAGCACGCCTTCAACGATTGGCGCTGGCGCGCCGACGGCAGTGCGAACCCGGAGTTCCCGTTCAACCAGCCTTCCAACGAAGGCCGCGCGATCCTGCTCGCCGGCCGCAACTTCGGCTGCGGCTCCTCGCGCGAACATGCGCCATGGGCGCTGACCGACCTGGGCCTGCGCGCCATCGTCTCCAGCGAAATCGCCGACATCTTCCGCAACAACTCGCTGAAGAACGGCCTGGTGCCGATCGTGCTGCCCGAGGAGGACGTGCAGGCACTGATGCAGCGACCCGACGACGAGCTCACCGTGGACGTGGCCGCACGCGAGCTGCGCACGCCCGATGGCCGCGTCTATTCTTTCCCGCTGGATGCGTTCGCGCAGACCTGCCTGATCGAAGGCGTGGACGAGATGGGCTACCTGCTGGCGCGCGGCGCCGAGATTTCCCAATATGAGGTCACCCATGCACGCTGACATCGTCCTGCTGCCCGGAGACGGGATCGGCCCGGAAGTGATCGCCGGCGCGGCCGCCGTCCTCCAGGCGGTCGCCGAGCGCTACGGCCACCAGTTCACATTCCACGAGCATGACATCGGCGGCATTGCCATCGACCGGCATGGCGAGCCGCTGCCGGAAGCGACGCTGGCGGCCTGCCGGAAGGCCGACGCGGTGCTGTTGGGCGCGGTGGGTGGACCCAAGTGGTCTGACCCGAACGCGAAGGTGCGCCCGGAACAGGGCCTGCTGGCGATCCGCAAGGCGCTCGGGCTGTACGCGAACCTGCGCCCCGTGAAGCCGCATGCGGCGGCACTGGACGCGGCGCCGATCAAGCCGCACCTGCTGACCGGGGTGGACATGATCGTGGTGCGGGAGCTGACCGGCGGCATCTACTTCGGCGACAAGACGCGCACGGACACCGATGCGAGCGACCTGTGCCGCTACAGCGTGCTGGAGATCGAGCGGGTGATGCGCACCGCATTCCGGCTGGCGCAGGGGCGTCGCGGCCACGTCACCTCGGTGGACAAGGCGAACGTGCTGGAAACCTCGCGGCTGTGGCGCGACGTGGCGGCGCGGATCGGGCGCGAGGAATTCCCGGACGTGCGGCTGGAGCACCAGTTGGTCGATTCGATGGCCATGCACCTGCTCTCGCGCCCGCGCGATTACGACGTGGTGGTGACCGAGAACATGTTCGGCGACATCCTCACCGACGAGGCCTCGATGCTGGCCGGGTCGCTGGGCCTGCTGCCTTCCGCTTCGCTGGGCGAGGGCAAGGTGGGCTTGTACGAGCCGATCCATGGCTCGGCGCCTGACATTGCCGGCAAGGGCATTGCCAATCCCTACGCGACGATCCTGAGCACGGCGCTGCTGCTGCGGCATTCGCTCGGATTGGAGCAGGAGGCGCAGTGCGTGGAGCAGGGCGTGAGCGATGCGCTCGATGCGAAGGCGTTTACTGCCGATCTGGTGGCGCATGGCATTGCGCCTTTGACTACGCAGCAGGCTGCGGTCGGGATCGTGCAGAGGATCCGGGAACGGAGTTCGGTGGGTGAGCTAAGGGATTGAAGGGGTTCTTGTGGGGCGGCCGATGGCCGCCCTTTTTTTGGCCTTGCGCGTCGCTATCGAAGTTGGAACGCTGACGCGCCTTGCGCCGGCCTGGCGTACAGGTTCGTCAGCGGGCCATGGATGGCCCGCGGCGGCGAGTCAGACAGGATGTCTGACCGAGCCGCGACGGACCTGTACGCCAGGCCGGGGCCCGCACCGCAAGGCGACACCAGCCGCCGCCCAGTGCATCAAGCCCCTGCCTCAGACTCCTTCACCCTGAACCACGTCGCATAAAGTACCGGCAGGAACACCAGCGTCAGCACGGTGCCCACGATCAGCCCGCCCATGATTGCCACCGCCATCGACCCATAGAAGGCGCTACGCGACAACGGAATCATCGCCAGCACCGCTGCCAGCGCGGTCAGCACGATCGGCCGGAACCGCCGCACCGTCGCATCTAGGATCGCGTGCCACCGGTCATGCCCGGCATCGATATCCTGCTGGATCTGGTCCACCAGGATCACCGAGTTGCGCATGATCATGCCGGCCAGCGCGATCGTGCCCAGCATGGCCACGAAGCCGAACGGCATCTGGAACAGCAGCAGGAACAGCGTGGCACCGATGATGCCCAGCGGCGCGGTCACCAGCACCATCGCCATGCGCGAGAAGCTGCGCAGCTGCAACATCAGCAAGGTCACCACCACGATCAGGAACAGCGGCATGCCCGCATTGATCGAGTTCTGGCCACGCGCCGAATCCTCCACCGTGCCACCCACTTCCAGCAGGTAGCCATCCGGCAGCTGCGCCCGGATGCCGTCCAGCGTCGGCAGGATCTGCTGGGTGACCGCCGGCGGCAGCATCTTGTCGGCGATGTCCGCACGCACCGTCACCGTCGGCAGGCGGTTGCGGTGCCAGATGATGCCGTCCTCGAACGTCGGCTCCAGCCGCGCGACCTGCGACAACGGCACGCTGCCACCATCACCGGTCGGAATGCCCAGGCCCGCCAGGCCTTCCAGGCTCGCGCGTTCGCTTTCCGGGCCGCGCAGCAGCATTTCGATCAGCTCGTTGTCCTCGCGGTACGTGCTCACGCTCAGGCCCGAAAGCGCGCCGGAGAGGAACTGCGATATCTGCGCGGTGGTCACGCCGAAGGCGCGCGCGCGATCCTGGTCGATCACCACGCGCACGATCTTGCTCGGCTCGTCCCAGTCCAGGTTGACGTTGGTGACGTGCGGGTTGGCGCGCACCTTCTCGGCCACCTGCCGTGCCAGCGCCTGCACGCGCTCGATATGTTCGCCGGAAACGCGGAACTGCACCGGGTAGCCCACGGGCGGGCCGTTCTCCAGGCGGGTCACGCGGAACTGCAGCTGCGGGAACTGCGGGGCGACCTCATGCAGCAGCCAGTCGCGCAGCGCTTCGCGCGCGTGGATGTCCTTGGCCAGCACCACGAACTGCGAGAAGTTCGTCGCCGGCAGCTGCTGATCCAGCGGCAGGTAGAAGCGCGGCGAGCCGGTGCCGATGTAGGCGACGTAGTTGTCGATGTCCTTGCGCTGGGCCAGCAGCTTCTCCAGCTGGTGGGCCTGGGCGTCGGTCGAACGCAGCGAGGCACCTTCGGCCAGCTCCAGGTCGACCATCAGCTCCGGGCGCGTGGAATCCGGGAAGAACTGCTGCGGCACGAAACGGAACAGCATCAACGAGCCGACGAACAACAGCACGGTGGCGGCAATCACCCACCAGCGATGGTGCATGCACACTTCCAGGAAGCCCCGGAAGCGGCGGTAGAACGGCCGCTGGTAGGGATCGTGCTGGTGCTCCTGGGTCAGCGGCGCGGGCGCGATCCAGCGTCCGAATGCCGGGTGGCGATCGGCCCAGGCCTCACGGCGCGCGCGCCAGCGCGCGGCCAGGCTGCCCGGCCGGGGCGGCTGGGGGTGGGCCAGGTCCGGCAGCATCTTGTCGCCGAGGTAGGGAATGAAAAGCACCGCGGCCACCCAGGACACCAGCAGGGCGATGGTCACCACCTGGAACAGGGAGCGCGTGTACTCGCCCGTGCTCGACGCGGCGGTAGCAATCGGCAGGAAGCCGGCGGCGGTGATCAGCGTGCCGGTGAGCATCGGGAACGCGGTCGATGTCCAGGCGAAACTGGCCGCCCGCAGGCGGTCGTAGCCCTGTTCCATCTTGATGGCCATCATCTCCACCGCGATGATCGCGTCATCCACCAGCAAGCCAAGCGCCAGCACCAGCGCGCCCAGCGAAATCTTGTGCAGGCCGATGCCGAAGTAGTGCATCACCGCGAAGGTCATCGCCAGCACCAGCGGGATGGACACCGCCACCACCAGGCCGGTGCGAAGGCCCAGCGAGAACAGGCTCACCGCCAGCACGATGATCACCGCCTCGGTGAGCACGCGCACGAATTCGCCTACGGAGTCTTCCACCGCGTGCGGCTGGTCGGAGACCTTGCGCAGCTGCATGCCGGTCGGCAGCGTCTTCTGCAGGCGCTTGAACTCGCTGTCCAGCGTGCTGCCCAGGCGCAGGATGTCGCCGCCGTCCTTCATGGCCACGGCGATGCCGATCGCCTGCTCGCCCATGAAGCGCATCTTCGGTGCCGCCGGGTCGGAGAAGCCGCGGTGCACCGTGGCGATGTCGCCCAGCCGCACGGTCCGGCCATTGGCGTAGATCGGGAACTCGGCGACGTCCTCCACCGAATTCAACTGGCCGGTCACGCGCAGCTGCACGCGCTCGCCTGCGGTCTCCACGAAACCGGCCGGCACCATCGCGTTCTGCTGCTTGAGCGCGTCCTGCACCGCGCTCATCGGCACGCCGAGGGTGGCCAGCTTGGTGTTGGATATTTCGATCCAGATCTTCTCGTCCTGCAGGCCGACCAGGTCGACCTTGCCCACGTCCTGCACGCGCTGCAGTTCGAGCTGGATGCGGTCGGCGTAATCCTTCATCACCGCATAATCGAAGCCGTCGCCGGTCAGGGCGTAGATGTTGCCGAAGGTGTCGCCGAATTCGTCGTTGAAGAACGGGCCGACGACCTCGGAAGGCAGGTTGGCCCTGATGTCGCCCACCCGCTTGCGCACCTGGTACCAGAGCTCGGGAATGTCCTTGGACTTCATCGAGTCGCGCGCCATGAAGATGATCTGCGACTCGCCCGGGCGCGAGTAAGAGCGGATGAACTCGTACTCGCCGGTATTCATCAGCGCCTTCTCGATACGCTCGGTGACCTCGCGCGAGACTTGCTCGGCGGTGGCCCCGGGCCACAGCGTGCGCACCACCATCGCCTTGAAGGTGAACGGCGGGTCCTCGGACTGGCCGAGGTGGCGATACGACCAGGCGCCGATGAGCGCCATGGCGATCATCGCGTACAGCACGAGCGCGCGATTGGTGAGCGCCCATTCGGAAAGATTGAAACGACGCATGTGGGGTATCCGCGTAGGTCGGGGCGTCAGCGCTGCGCGGCGGGCGCGGCGGCGGGAGTGCGCAGCGGGCGGTTGCTGCGGTCGACGGGGGTGACCTGCTCGCCCTCGCGCAGCAGGTGGCCACCGGCGGCGACCACCCAGTCGTTGGCGCCGACCCCGGACAGCACCGGCACCTGGTCGCTGCCATAGCCGCCGATCTTCACCGCCTGCGCGTGCACCTTGCCATCGGCCAGGTTCACCACCCACACCGAAGCCGCGTCCTGCGCCCCGCGCTGGATGGCGGTCAGCGGCAGGGTCAGCCCGCCGTTGTCCGCCCCGGCGAGATAGACGCGCGCACTCTGGCCCAGTTCCACCGAGGCCAGCGCGTCCGGCGCCAGCGCCACGCGGGTGGCATAGGTGCGGGTCTGCGAATCGGCCGCCGGGGCGATTTCACGGATCGTGCCGGCCAGGCGTTCGCCCGGGCGGTTCCACAGTTCGATTTCCGCCGGCTGGCCGACGCTGAAGCGGCGTCCGTCCGACTCGGGCAAGTTGATGGCGATCTCGCGCGCGCCGTCGGCGGCCAGGGTAAACACCGTCTGCCCTGCGGCGACGACCTGCCCGGCCTCGGCCTGGCGACTGGCGATCACGCCGTCGGCCGGCGCCACCAGATGCGTATAGGCCGCCTGGTTGCGCGCGACCTCCAGGCTGGCGCGCGCGGCCTCGGCCTGGTTCTGCGCGGCCTTGTAGGCGGCGTTCTGTGCGTCATAGGTCGAGCGGCTCACCAGCTGCTGGTCGACCAGCTTGGCGTAGCGCTGGAAGTCGTCGCGCGCGCGGGCGAGGTCTGCCTGCGCCGACTCGTACTGCGCCTGCGCCGAGCGCGCCTGCAAGGCGAGGTCGGCCGGGTCCAGCTCGGCCAGCACTTGTCCTTGCTTCACGCGCTGGCCCGCATCCACCAGCCGCTTGACGATATGCCCACCGACGCGGAACGCCAGTTCGCTTTCCTGCCTGGCGCGCACTTCGCCGGGGAACGTCGCCATGCCGCGCCCTTCGGCGCGGGCCGGCTGCACCACCAGCGCGGGCGGCGCCTGCGCGGCGGGCTTGTCGCCACCGCCACAGCCAGCGAGGAGAAGAACGAACAGGCTACCGCCGATCCAGGAAGCAGTACTCGGGCGCATGGAGGTGTTCCGGCCTTGGAAAAGTGAGGGATGAATATTGAACCTTTCGGTATAGTATAAATATAGAACCGAATGGTCTAGTATTCAGCGCATGTCGACCTCGATCTCACCCCAGCCCCCGAAGGTGGCCGCCAAGAGCGGTGCCGGCAAAGGCAACGGACCCGGGCGACCCAAGGATCTGGGCAAGCGCGCCGCCATCCTGCAGGCGGCCAAGTCACTGTTCGTGGAGCAAGGCTATGCCGGCGTGAGCATGGACGGCATCGCCGCGCTGGCGGGGGTGTCCAAGCTCACCGTCTACAGCCATTTCGGCGACAAGGAGACCCTGTTCTCCGAAGCCATCCGGGCGCAGTGCCAGGAGATGATGCCCGACGACCTGTTCGAGCACGCGCCCAAGGGCCCGTTGCGGCAGCAGCTGGTCGGCATCGGCGAGGCCTTCTTCGCGATGATCAGCTCCGACGCGGCCATCGCCACCCACCGCATGATGCTGGCCCCCGGCACCGGCGACGGGCACATCCGCGAGATGTTCTGGACCGCCGGCCCGATGCGCATCCAGCAGTCGCTGGCCGACTTCCTGGCCGCGCGCACCGCGGCCGGGGAACTGGAGATCCCGGACCTGCCGCTGGCCGCCTCGCAGTTCTTCTGCCTGCTCAAGGGCGAGCTGCACCCGATGATGATGTGCGGCCTGGGCGGCACTCCCAGCGCCGCCGACGTGCACCGCCACGTGGCGGCCAGCGTGGACTTCTTCCTGCGTGCCTACGCGCCGCGCTGAATGCGGACCGCCCGAGCCGGTGGTCGCGGTGACTTCCGGCACTGCGACCCCTTGGCCCCCGCGGTGATGCTACGGGCGCGCCGAGCAGCCGCTTCACCGGTAAAATGCCCGCCCCACCGTGTAGTTGGATAACGCCCCCATGACGATCGATTTCTCCCAGGCCCGCGAAAAGATGGTCGAGCAGCAGATTCGTCCCTGGGACGTTCTGGACCTGCGCGTCCTCGACGTCCTGGCGCGCCTGCCCCGCGAGGCGTTCGTGCCGCAGGCCTACCAGGCCCTGGCCTATGCCGACCTGGAGATCCCGCTGGCGGGCGGCCAGAAGATGATGAAGCCGGTGGTGGAAGGCCGGATGCTGCAGGCACTGGACCTGCAGCCGGGCGAAGACGTGCTCGAGATCGGCACTGGCAGCGGTTTCGCCACCGCCTGCCTGGCCGCGCTGGGCCGCGAAGTGGTCAGCCTGGAAATCGACCCGGCGCTCGCCGCCGGGGCGCGTGCCGCGCTGGACGCTACCGGCCTGGGCAGCAACGTGCGCATCGAGACGGCGGACGTGTTCGCATGGCAGAGCGAGCGTCGCTTCGATGCGATCTGCGTGACCGGCGCCGTCGATACGCTGCCGACGCAGTTCCTGCAGTGGTTGCGCCCGGAAGGCCGCCTGTTCGTCGTGCGCGGTCACGATCCGGTGATGGAAGCCGTCCTTGTCCGCGCCGGTGTCAACGGTCCGCGCGTCGAGTCGTTGTTCGAGACCGATCTCGCTTACCTGCACGGCGCGGCCCCCACGCCCCAGTTCAAATTCTGAATCCCAAGGAAGCCCTATGATTCGCCGATCCCTCGCCCTGGCGCTGGCCGCCGCCCTGTCACCGATGGCCGCGCAGGCCGCCGATCTGTTGCAGGTCTACGAAATGGCCCGCAATGGCGATCCGCAGCTGTCGTCGGCGGAGTCGACCCGGCTGTACAACAAGGAAGGCCAGGTGCAGGCGCTGGCCTCGCTGCTGCCGCAGCTGGATGGCAGCGCCTCGCTGACGCGCACGCGCACGAAATATGACGATCCGGTCGGCTCGGCCACCAGCAAGACGCGCCGTTACTCGGTCGATGGCACGCAGACCGTCTTCAACTGGGCGCAGTTCGCCAACCTCAAGGCCCAGAAGGACATCAGCAAGGCCGCGGACTTCACCCTGGAATCGGCCAACGACGACCTGATCGTGCGGACCTCGGCCGCCTACTTCAACGTGCTGGTGGGCATCGAATCGCTGGCCGCCGCCGAGACCAACGAAGCCGCGGCGAAGAAGCAGTTCGACTACGCCGACAAGCGCCTGGAAGTCGGCCTGGCGCCCATCACCGACGTGCATGAAGCGCGCGCCGAGTACGACCAGGCCCGCGCCAACACCATCCTGGCCCGCAACAACCTCAAGGACTACTACCAGGCGCTGACCGAGCTCACCGGCCAGCCGGTGACCGGCCTGCGCGCGCTGCCGGAAGAGTGGCGCCCGGAGGTACCGGCCCAGTACAGCAACGTCGACGAGCTGGTCACCAGCGCGATCAGCGACAACCCCTCGCTCAAGGCGCAGGGCCTGCAGGTCAGCGCCGCCGAGTCCAGCGTCTCGGCCGCCCGCGCGGGCCACTACCCGACCATCACCCTGGGCGGCAGCTGGGGCAAGGGCGCGACGTGGGGCGACGCAGTCGGTTCGAGCGGCGTCATCCCGGAAAGCAACTCCATCGGCCTGACCCTGTCGGTGCCGATCTTCTCCGGCGGCGCGACCCAGTCGCGCGTGCGCCAGGCCCTGGCCCAGCGCGACATCCAGCAGGACACCTTCGAGCAGCAGAAGCGCGCCCTGGACCGCAACACCCGCAACGCCTACCAGACCGTGGTGGCTGGCATCAGCGAAGTGGAAGCCCGTCGCCTGGCAGTGGTGTCGGCGCAGGCCGCGTTCGACGCCTCGCAGGTCGGCCTGGAAGTCGGTACCCGCACCGTGCTGGACGTGGTGCAGAACCAGCGCACCCTGTTTGCCGCGCAGGTGGAGTACGTGCAGGCGCGCTACAACTTCCTGCAGAACCGGCTGCTGCTGGCGCAGGCGACCGGCAAGCTCGACATCGCCGACCTGCAGGACATCAACCGCATGCTCACCCAGGATGCGGAGTCCAAGCTGCAGAACGCCAACGACGCGATGCAGCAGTAAGCGTACGCGCACACGCGCATGCAAGAAGGGCGGCCCACGGGCCGCCCTTCTTGTTTCCAGCCTTCGTGCGTCGCGCTCAGCAGGCGGGCGCGCCGTCGGCCTCGGCCGCCACCGGCGGCAAGTGCGGCGCCACCTGCACCAGCGTGCGCGCCACCGCGCCGCGCCCGTTGGCCACCAGCGCCAGCCCCGCCTCGCGCATCACCTCGCGCGCTTGCGGATCGGCCAGCAGCATGTGCAGCGATTCGCCCACGCCTTCCACGTCCTCCCGGATCGCCACCGCACCCGCTTCGCGCATGCGCCGCGAGATTTCGGCGAAATTGTGCAGATGCGGCCCGGTCACCGCCGGCGTGCCGACGGCCGCCGGTTCCAGCAGGTTGTGCCCGCCGATCGGCTGCAGGCTGCCGCCCACGAAGGCGACCTGCGCGCAGGCGTAGAACGCCATCAGCTCGCCGAGCGTGTCGATCACGAACACCTGGGTATCGGCGTGCGGCCAGCGTTGCTGTTTGCGCGTGGCCACCGACCAGCCCTGCTCGCGCGCCTGTGCTTCGACCTTCGGAAAGCGCTCGGGATGGCGGGGCGCCCAGAGCAGCAGCAGGTCGGGAAACTCGCGTGCCAGCCGCCGATGCAGCTCGATCACCGCGGCCTCCTCGCCTTCGTGCGTGCTGGCGGCGATCCACACCGGTCGCGTGGCCGGCACGCGTTCGCGGAACTGCGCGACGAAGTCCGGCAACTGCGCCGGCACGGCGATATCGAATTTCAGGTTGCCCAGCGCGACCACCTGCTCCGGCCGCGCACCCAGGCGCACGAACCGTTCGGCATCGTCCTGCGATTGCGCGCACACGCACGCCACGGTCCGCAGCGCGCGGCTGATCAGCGGCGCCAGCAGGCGGTAGCCACGCAGCGAACGCGCCGACAGGCGCGCGTTGAGGATGTACACGGGAATGCCGCGGTCGCGGCAACCGAACAGCATGTTCGGCCACAGCTCGGTCTCCAGGATCAGCGCCAGGCTGGGCTGGAAATGGCCGAGGAAACGCCCGACGCTGCCGGGTACGTCATAGGGCAGGTAGACATGGTCCACCGCATCGCCCCATATCGCGCGCACGCGCTCCGAGCCGGTCGGCGTGATGGTGGTGATGACCCAGCGGATGTCCGGGCGCTGCGCGCGCAGCGCGTTGACCATCGGCGCGGCGGCGTTGACCTCGCCCACGGACACTGCGTGCACCCATACCTGCGGCCGGCCGCAACCGCTGGGGTAAGCGGCGTAACGCTCGCTCCAGCGGTTGAAATATTCGCGCACACGGAAGCCACGCCATACCAGGTGGTACACGGTGATCGGCAGCAAAACGTACAGCAGGGCCGAGTACAGCCCGCGCAACAACCATTCGACAGGGTCTTTCCGCATCGGCGAAGGATACGATGCCGGCCGCCCCGGGCGCGACGCGGGCCGCGGGGCGATAGAATGACCTCCATGTCCGAGCCTGCCGACGTCGCCACCCGCCCTTCCCTGCTGACGCCTGCACACTGGCCGATGTATCTGGCCCTGGTGGTCATGGTGGCCGCCGGCCGGCTGCCGTGGCTGCTGCAGCGGGCGCTCGGCCGGGGCATCGGCTGGATCGCCTTCCATGTCGCCAGCACCCGTCGCCGTGCCGCCGAGGTCAACCTTCGGCTGTGCTTCCCCGACCAGGACGATGCCTGGCGCGCGCGACTGCTGCGCGACAGTTTCGATGCGCTCGGGGTAGGCCTGTTCGAATTCGCGCGTGCGTGGTGGGGCAGCATCGACGCCATCCGCCCGCGCGTGCGCATCGAAGGCGTGGAACACCTGCGGGCATTGCAGGCCGAAGGCCGCGGCGTGCTGCTGGTCTCCGGCCACTTCATGACGCTGGAGATGTGCGGAAGGCTGCTGTGCGACTACGTGCCGCTGGCGGGCATGTACCGCCGCCACCGCAACCCGGTGTTCGAATGGGCGGTCAAGCGTGGCCGCCTGCGCTACGCGCAGGCGATGTTCGCCAACGAGGACCTGCGCGCGACGATCAAGCACCTCAAGAAAGGCGGGTTGCTGTGGTATGCCCCGGACCAGGACATGCGCGGCAAGGACACCGTGTTCGTGCCGTTCTTCGGCCACCCGGCGGCGACCATCACCGCTACCCACCAGCTTTCGCGCCTGACCGGATGCGCGGTGGTGCCGTACTTCCATCGCCGCGAGGGGGGTGACTACATCCTGCGCGTGGGTGCGCCGCTGCCCGGCATTCCCTCCGACGATGCCGTGGCCGACACCGCGCAGGTGAACGCGGCGATCGAGGACATGGTGCGCGAGGCGCCGGACCAGTACTTGTGGATCCATCGCCGCTTCAAGCGCCAGCCCGATGGCGGCCCGAAGCTGCGCATGTACCAGTGATCACGCCCCTTCGCGTCGGTCCTCGTTGAGCAGCGCGCCGGCATAGAGACCGGCCAGCATCAAAGTCAGCCCACCCCAGAAACTCGAATAGAACGCCAGGTGCGTGTTGAGCGGGAACACCGTGACCAGCAGCGCCACCATCGCCGGGCGCGCCTGCTCGCGCGCCGCGGGACTGGAATAGCGCCACGCACGCCACGCCTGGGCGATGCCGGCCAGCCAGAGGATCAGGCCGAGCGCACCGGTCTCGGCGAGGATTTCCAGCACGATCTGGTGCGCGTGGAAAGCCGGGCCTTCGCCCCAGGCAGGCGCGTGGCCCGGATCGGGGTCGCACTGCGGATAGGCCTCGCGAAACCCACGCGCGCCCACGCCATTGAGCGGATGCTCGCGCACCATGCACAACGCCGCCGACCAGATCTGCGCGCGCCCGGATAGTGCTGCATCCACGCCTTCGCTGCCTGCGCCCACCATCGTGGTGGTGCGCATGACGCGCTCGTGCACCTGCGGCGAGACGTTGAACATCACCACGCCCCCGAGCAGCGCGGCCACGCCGACGGTGGCCATGCCGCGCCAGCCGATCAGCCGCCAGCCGGAGAACAGCAGCACCAGGGCATAGGTGATCCAGGCCGCACGCGCGCCGGCCATCACCACCACCGCGCCGCACGCCAGCGCCGCCAGTGCCCACGCCACGCGGCCGCGCGCGGCCGCGGCGAACAGCAGGAAAGGCGAGAGGCTGGCCAGGGTCTGGCCGAACTTGAGGTTGCACGGGCCGAGCAGGCCGCTGAGGCGATCCACCGCGGCGATCTCCTGCGGCGTGCACAGGCCATGGCCGCTGATCGCCCACTTGAGCTGGTCCATCGACCAGAACAGCGGGCTGGTGCCCCCTGCGGCCTGCACCAGCGCATCCAGCGTCCATATGCCGCCGATGATCGCCAGTCCGCCGAAGGTGCGCCGACGACGCACCGGGTCGGCCACGGCGATCGCGCACAGCCACATGAAAGGCAGGTAGCGCAGGTCCGTCAGTGACTTGCGCAGTGCCAGCGGGACATCGATGGCGTCGAACGCGGAGAACAGTTCCGGCAGCCAATAGGCGAGGAACAGCACGCTGGTCAGGGCCCAGGCGGCGCCGCTCAGCAGTTGCGTACCGCCGCGGAAGCGGCGCCGCAGCAGGCGCCAGGTCGCGAATACCGCGCCCAGCGAAAGCACGGTCTCGGCCAGGCCCGGCGCGGGCCACAGCGCGACGAACACGATCACCCACACCGGCGCCCAGCGCCCGGCCTGCGGGGGCAACGGCGCGATCGATTCAGCGTGCGCGTTCGGCATAGACCTTCAGGGTGCTGTCCTGCATCGCGTGCAGGGTATAGGGAATCCGCGCCGGGGGTGCCGCAGGCGCGGCGAGCAGGTCCACGGCCTGGCGCGCCAGCGCGTCTTCGTCGAACGGGGCCACCGCGCCGCGCGGTTGCATTTCCCCCAGCAGTTCGCCCACGCCGCCATGCGCCCAGCCCAGCACGGGGCGGCCGACCGACAGTGCCTCCAGCACCGTGCGGCCGAACGCCTCGGGCTTGCGCGAGAGCTGCAGCACCAGGTCGCAAGCCGCATAGGCCTCGGCAATGCGCGAGGTCGGCCCGGTGAAGGCGACCGCGTCGGCGATGCCCAGGCGCGCGGCCTCGGCCTCGAGTTCGCGGATGTAATCTTCGCGCCCGGGCTCGCGCGAACCCGGCAGCCACAGGCGCGCGCCGGAGCCTTCGGCGCGCAGCCGCGCCAGCAAGCGCAGGCCATCGTGGTGCCCCTTCAGGCGCGTGCCGCGCCCCGGCAGCAGCAGCCAAGGGCCATCGCCGGCCAGGGCTGGCACTTCGGACTGTGCCCAGGCACGGGCGTTGGGGTCCGGGTGCGGTCGGCGCGGGAATTGCGCCATGTCGATGCCGCGCGGAATGACGCGCAGCTTCTGCGGGTCGGTATCCGGGTAGTGCCGCAGCACGTAGTCCTGCACCGTGCGCGAGACGCAGATTACCCGCTCGCCATAGGTCATCACCGCGCTGTAGCGGCCGGGCGAGTTGAGCCCGTGGACCGTGGTGATGAAGCGCGGGCGCAGGTCATGGGACATGCCGCGCAGCGCATACCAGCCCAGCCAGGCCGGCAGGCGCGAGCGCGCGTGGACGATATCGGCCCCCAGCTCGACGAACAGCCGGCGCAGCGCCGGCACGTGGCGCAGCGTCAGCAGCGACTTGCGGCCGATATCCAGGGTGACGTGCTCGGCCCCGCTGGCCAGCAGCGGCTGCACCAGCCGGCCGCCGGCAGAGACGACGACCGCGCGGTGCCCGGCATGGACCAGTGCCTGGGCGATCTCCAGCGTGGAGCGTTCAACACCGCCGGAATGCAGGGCCGGCAGCAGTTGCACCACGGTCAGGCGGTGCATCGGGCGTGGGTCAGTCGACCAGCACGAAGATCGCGCCGCAGTACGGGCACTGCGCCTGCTGGTTCGGCTCGTCCTCGATCGGCAGGTAGACGCGCGGATGCGAGTTCCACAGCGCCATCTCCGGGGTCGGGCAGCTCAGCGGCAGCTCGCTGCGGTGCACGTTGTAGCGCTTTTCGGCGTTGGCGGGCGCGGTGGCGGTATGGCTCATGGCGGGGGTCGCTGGCAGACGGAACGGATCGGCGCATTCTACCAGCGGGTGGGGTCGGGGCGGCGGCGTCAGGCCGGCGCGCCCGCCGCAGCCCGGGGCGTGGGACGGATTTCCTCGACGATGCGGCCCTGGTCCATCACCAGGATGCGGTCCGCGCTGGCAATGGTCTCCGGCCGGTGGGCGACGATCAGCCGGGTCAGCCGCAGCTGGCGCACCGCCTCGCTGACCTGGTGCTCGCGGGCCACGTCCAGGTGGCTGGTGGCCTCGTCGAGCACCAGCACCCGCGGACGACGGTAAAGCGCACGCGCCAGGATCAGCCGCTGCTTCTGTCCGCCCGACAGCGCGCTGCCCATGTCGCCGATCAGGCCGTGATAACCCATCGGCATGGCGAGGATGTCCTCGTGCACCGCCGCCAGCCGCGCCGCCTCCTCCACCCGTGCCAGGTCGAAAGCCGGATCGAAGAAGCTGATGTTGTCGGCGATGCTGCCGGCGAACAGCTGGTCGTCCTGCATCACCACGCCGAACATCGCACGCGCCCTGGCCGGCCCGAGCCGCCACAGGTCCTCGCCGCCCAGGCGAATGATGCCGGCCTGCGGCCGCTGCAATCCGAGCAGCAACTTGAGCAACGTGCTCTTGCCACACCCGGACGCACCGATGATGGCCACCGACTCGCCCTCTTCCACGTGCAGGCTGCAGTCGGCCAGCACCCAGGGGTCGCTATCGGCATAGCGGAAGTGCACGCCCTCCAACTGAAGGGACGCGGTAACCGGCAGCGCGGCGGTGGCCGGCGCGGCGGCCTGGTCGGGCGCCGCCAACACCACGTCGGCGAGCCGTTCGCCGTGCAGGCGCAGCATGCGCAGCTCCATCCACTTGTCGATCAACGCGGACATGCGCGAGGCGAACTGGTCCTTGTAGGCGAGGTAGGCCACCATCATGCCCACCGAGAACACGCCGCGCAGGGCCAGCACCGCGGCGATCCATACCACCGCCACGCGCTCGATCCCGAACACCAGCTGGCTCGCAGTGCCGAACCCCAGGTCCAGCCGCGCCAGCCGCACTTCGGCGTTGACGTTGTCGACCATCAGGTTTTCATACCTGGCGCGCCGCCGCGGCTCCTCGCCCGCCACCTTCAGGCTCTGCATCCCGCGCAGCGATTCGAGCAGATGGCTTTCCCGGCGGGCATCGGCGACCAGCTGGCGTTCGGTACCGTCGCGCAGCGGCCGGAAAGCCACGGCGCGAATCCCGAGATACGCCAGCACCGCCGCCAGCGTGACCAGCGCCAGTTTCCAGCTGTAGACCAGCATCAGCACCAGCGTCACGACCGCCATCAGGCCATCGATCACGGCTTCGACGAAGCTGGTGGTCAAGGTCTTCTGGATCGCCTGCACCGAACCCAGCCGCGAGGTGATGTCGCCCAGGTGGCGCTTCTCGAAGTAGTCCATCGGCAACCGCAGCAGGTGGGCGAAGACATTGCCCATCCACTGAAGGCCCAGCGAGGCGGACAACTGCACCACGGTCCAGCCGCGCAGCAGCCCGACGGCCACCTGCAGCAGCAAGGCCAGCCCGAATCCCAGGCCGAGTACCGCGAGCAGGTCACGGTCGGCCGACACCAGCACCTGGTCGATCACCCACTGCGAATAGAACGGCGCCAATACCACGAAGACCTGCAACGCCAGCGACAGCGCAAGCACCTGCGCCAATGACGAACCCAGTCCGCGCACGCGACCGGTGAGCTGCCGGATGGAGATCGACGGCAGGGCGCGCCGGCGTTGGAAGCCGGCGTGGGGCACCAGTTCCAGCGCGATGCCGGTGAAATGGCTCGACACTTCCGACAGCGCCAGGCGGCGTTCGCCGACGGCCGGGTCGAGGATCGACGCCTTGCCCCTGGCCACCTTGGACAATACGACGAAATGATTGAGGTCCCAGTGCAGGATGCACGGCACGCGCAGCTGCCCCAGGTGCTCGATATCCAGCCGCAACGGCCGCGCCGACAGGCCCAGCTCCTGCGCGATGGCGATCAGTTGGCCCAGCGAGGCGCCCTTGAGCGAAGTGGAATACCGCTGCCGCAGTTCGGCGAGCGTAATCGCGTGCCCATGGGCACTGGCCACCATCGCCAGGGCGGCCAGGCCGCATTCGGCGGCTTCGGATTGCAATATCGGCTTCACGTGTTTCCGGCCGCGTGTGCGGTCTTCATGAGGGGTCGCCTGCGATCTCCACGCGACCGGTGATGCTGTAGAGCGGTTCGAAGATCCATTCGATCAGGCGGCGGCGTTCACCCAGGATGTCGGCTTCCAGCAGCATTCCCGGATGCAGTGGCTCGTCCCGGCCGTAGGCGGTGATGCCCTGCCGCTGCAACGCCACCACCACGCGGTAGTACGGTTCGCTGGCATTGCTGCCGAGGGCGCTGAGCTGCAGTTCGCGCTGGCCAAGCGCATGGCGCCCGACACGCCGCACCACGCCGCGCTGGTGCCCGAATTTCTGGTACGGATACGCCTGGTAGCGCAGCATCACCGCATCGCCCCGGGCGATGAAGCCAATCGAGCGGCTGGGCACCCACAGTTCCGCTTCCAGCGTCGCATCGGCCGGCATCAGCACCAGCAGCGGCTGCCCGGACTGGACGGCCTGCCCCACCTTCACCAACTGGGTGGCGACCACGCCGTCCAAGGTCGCGGTGAGCGCCTGGGCGCCACGCGCATCGGTTTCCACCTCTTCCTGCGCCAACTGGGCCAGCGCGCGCTGATGCTCCGCCCGCGCGGACAACTGCTGCCCGGGCAGTTCGGCCAAGGCCTGCTCCAGCTGGGCAATCGCGCGCGTAGCGCCGGCCGCGCTGCGTCGCATCGTCTGCAATTGCGCTGCGTAATCCAGTACCGTGCCCTGCTGCTGCTCCACCTGCGCGGTACTGACATAGCGCCCGACGTGCAGGCGCTGGAGCCGCAGCAGTGACTGCCTTGCCAGCAGCAGCGCGTCCTGCCGCACCGCGATCTCCTGTTCAAGCTGCACCTGCTCGGCGCGGGCGGCCTCCAGTTGCGCGTGCAATCCGCGCGCCTGCGTGGCAAGCATGTCTTCGCGTGCGCGCTGTGCGGCATCCAGGCCATCACGCCGTTCCGCCAGCCGCGACGCCAATGCGGCGATCGCATCGGCGCCGCTGCCGGTCGCCAACGGCGTATCCAGCCGCAGCAATGGCTGGCCCCGGCGGACTCGCCCGCCTTCCTCCGCATTCAATTGCGCCACCACGCCGGCAGCCGGTGCCACCACCGTCACCGCGCCCCGTACCGGCACCAGTTGCCCCACCACGCTGCTGCGCCGGGTGTAGGACGCCAGCAGCACGAACAGCAGGACGGTGGCCGCCACGATCACCGAGAGAATCACCACCGCTTTCGAAGACGCGGGCCTGGCCAGGGTAATGCCACCCAGCCAGGTGGCGCGCCGCGCGGCCAGGACCTCTTGCCGGAACAGATCATCGCTCATACGCCATGCTTCCCTGCCCCCGACTGCAGAAAAGGGCGCCACCGTCATGGCGGCGCCCCCGATCGACTTGTTCGATCAGCACAGCGCCAGGGCAAGGAGCTTCAACTTCACGACGCCCGCCACGCCCAGGGCGACGGCACCGCCGACCACGGCCGCACCGGCCAGGGCGCCGACAGTGGCATAGCCACGGCCATACGACGGGACCGGATAGCAGTAGTACGCCGGGGCACGATTGCCGCCCGCACCGTTGACCGCGGAGATTTCGGAGAGGGTCAGTTCACGCATGGGCATTTCTCCATTTCATTAAAGTGATTGGTACCAGCCGTCGATGCCAACCCGATGCACGATCGAGGTCGCCAACCCACTGGCGGGCGCATGGTGCGTCCGCGCATTCAAACGAACAATCACGATCCTGCATGGATTTTCGATTTCTAGCGGATGGATGCTTTCACCATTGGATTTTTCTTATCCATCCGGGTGCAGGCATGCCGCACGATCGCCCACTGCGTGAGATAGGCGGCCCCCAACAACACGCCCGGCATTACCAGCCGCGAGATCGGAACCCACCCCATCCACTCCATCGCCAGATAGACACGGCCGAGATAGGCCCAAGGCAAATAGAAGCCAACCGCGGTCAAGCCCAGGTCCATGTGGCGCCCCATGCCGAACAGACGCCCGACGCTGCCCGGGCGCATACCCAGCATGGCGAGGGGAAGGGGAACGCGGCCGCGCGCGCCGACCTCGCCGATGTACCACGACCACCGCGCCAACAGGTTCCACCACAGGGAGATCGATAGCGAGACGAATGCCACCTGGACGATGCCAGCCCCGGCCAGGATCCACGCCAGTGGCCACCGTGCCAGCAAAGGCCGTAGCAGCAGGTTCGCCTCTTCATCCAGCGTGGGCGAATGCCACAGCGTGGCAGTGATGTCGGCCGCGGCAGCCCCGACGAAGAACGCCGGCCCGTACCAGGCCAGCAGCTGCCGCACGCGACCGGCGGCGATGCGTCGTGGTAGTCGTCGCGCCACAATGGCACTTCCGCACACGCATGCGGCCGCAAGCAGTACCCAGCTCGTCGGAACCTGTGCAGCGGGCAGGAACACCAGGCACACGGCCACCAGGGCGGCCACCAGCAACAGACGCCCACACCACAGGTAGGTGGGGGTATCGACGCAAAGCCGCCGCCCGGAGGCGGCGGCACGTTGCTCCGGTTTCACTCGGCTTCCGGCTTGTCGCCGCGACGCAGTGGCTTGGTGTGCGCACAGCCACCGAGCAGCAATGCACCGACCACCACCAATGGCCAGAGCCCACCTCCGACCTGCTCGACTTCTTCATTCGTCAACTCACGCATTCGCTGCTCCTGGTCGGGGAAGAGTGCGCAGTCGAATCGTGGATCCAACAGCGCACCACCAGCGTCCGACATCAACGGCGCGAACGACAACCGCATGCACAGGTCAAATACGCTGACACTGACAACGCAGCTGCTTGCCGTGCAAGGCGCGCGCACCGCAGTGCCATCACAAGTCAACAAGATGCGTCAGAATTGCTGACAGCCCACCTGACTGTCATTTCAAGCGTTATCTTCTCCTCCAGGAGAAGTGCATGGAACATGATCTTGGAAACCGGATCAGGGGGGCACGAAGAATCGCCGGCATCACGCAAGCGGAGCTTGCTTCCATGCTGCGCGTCAGCCGCAGCGCCGTGGCGAATTGGGAGGGTGCGAGCGGCATCTGGCCGGCGAGCGCACGTTTATTGTCGATCGCGACGCTCACCGGCGTGTCGTATGAATGGCTGGCCACGGGCCGCGGCGTGGCCAGCGATGCGACGGAGGGCTTGCCGGCGGTGCGTGGCGAGCTGATTGATGATCCCCAGGAGCTGCGCATGCTGCGCGCGTTCCGTGGCTGCCGCGTGCCGGTGCGGCGCGCCCTGGTGGACATGGCCGAGGCGCAACGTAACCGACGCTAGCGCTCTCCTGCAGGAAGTAGGATCAGACCGCATTGCGGTAGAACCGAACACTTCAGAACGACGAAGGCCGCCCGAAGGCGGCCTGCGCCAGCACTGCGCCGCACGCCATCAACCGCGCTCGGCATCCAGCTGCTTTCGGATCTGCGCATCCACCGCAGCGATCGCGGTCATGTTCATCACCCGGCGCGACGTCGCGCTGGTGGTGAGGATGTGCACCGGCTTGGAGATACCCATCAGGATCGGCCCGATCGCCACGCCGTCGGTGAACACGCGCACCAGGTTGTAGGCGATGTTCGCCGCTTCCAGATTCGGCAGCACGAAGAGGTTGGCCCGCCCCTTGAGCGTGCTGTTGGGCATGATCTTCTGGCGCAATGCCTCGTCCCAGGCGGTATCGCCCTGCATTTCGCCGTCGATGTTGAGCTTCGGGTTGCGCTTGAGCAGCAGTTCGCGCACTTCGCGCATCTTCAGCGCGTCGCGCGAGGTATGGCTGCCGAAATTGGAATGCGAGAGCAGCGCGATCGCCGGCTCGATGCCGAACAGCTTCAGGCGGTAGGCCGCCTGCAGCGTGGCCTCGGCGATCTGCTCGGCGCTCGGGTCTTCCTGCACGTGGGTGTCCACGAAGAAGAATGCGCCCTGCTGGTTGATCACGCCGGTCATCGCCGAGGTCGAGCTCACGCGCGGCTCCAGCGGAATCACGCTGCGCACGTAGCCCAGCTTCTTGTGGAAGCGGCCGACCACGCCGGTGAGCATCGCGTCGGCCTCCCCGCGCGCGACCATCACCGCGGCGATCAGCGTCGGGCGCGAACGCATCAGTTCCTTGGCGGCGCTCACCGTGACGCCGCGGCGTTCGGTGAGGCGGTGGTAGTACTGCCAGTAATCGTTGAAGCGCGGATCGTCGAGGACGTTGGTGATCTCGAAATCCTCGCCGGCCTTCATGCGCAGGCCCATGCGGGCGATGCGGGTCTCGATGACGTCCGGGCGGCCGATCAGGATCGGGAAGGCCAGGCCCTCGTCGATGACGTTCTGCACCGCACGCAGCACCACCTCTTCCTCGCCTTCGGCATACACCACGCGCTGCTTTTCGGCACGCGCGGCGTCGTACACCGGCTTCATCATCAAGCTGGTGCGGTAGACGAACTGGCTCAGCTGGTCGCGATAAGCCGCCATGTCGGCGATCGGCCGCGTCGCCACGCCCGAATCCATCGCCGCCTGCGCCACCGCCGAGGACAGCTCCACCAGCAGGCGCGGGTCGAGCGGGCGCGGGATCAGGTAGTCGGGGCCGAAGCTGGGGGTTTCGCCGCCGTACGCGGCACCCAGGTCCGAGGCCTCCCGGCGGGCCAGCGAGGCGATGGCGCGCACGCAGGCAATCTTCATGTCCTCGTTGATCGAGGTCGAGCCGACGTCCAGCGCACCGCGGAACAGGTACGGGAAGCACAGCACGTTGTTGATCTGGTTCGGGAAGTCCGAACGTCCCGTGCCGATGATCGCGTCCGGGCGCACCGCGCGCGCGGCCTCGGGCATGATCTCCGGGTTCGGGTTAGCCAGCGCGAAGATCACCGGGTTCGGCGCCATCGTGGCGACCATTTCCGGGGTCAGGATGCCGGCGGCCGACAGGCCCAGGAAGATGTCCGCGCCGTCGACGATCTCGGCCAGCGTGCGCTTGTCGGTATCGCGCGCGTACCGCGCCTTTTCCGGGTCCAGGTCGGTGCGGCCGGTGTGCAGCACGCCGTCGCGGTCGTAGGCCAGGATGTTCTCCGGCTTCAGGCCCAGCGAGACCAGCATGTTCACGCAGGAGATGCCCGCCGCGCCCATGCCGGTGGTGGCGAGCTTGACCTCGCCGATCTTCTTGCCGGTGATCTCCATGGCGTTGATCACCGCCGCGCCGACGATGATCGCCGTGCCGTGCTGGTCGTCATGGAATACCGGGATGTTCATGCGCTCGCGCAGCTTGCGCTCGACGATGAAGCACTCCGGGGCCTTGATGTCTTCCAGGTTGATGCCGCCGAAGGTGGGCTCCAGCGAGGCGATGATGTCGACCAGCTTGTCCGGGTCCTGCTCGTTGACCTCGATGTCGAACACGTCGATGCCGGCGAACTTCTGGAACAGCACGCCCTTGCCTTCCATCACCGGCTTGCCGGCGAGCGGACCGATGTTGCCCAGGCCCAGCACCGCGGTGCCGTTGGAGATGACCGCCACCAGGTTGCCGCGCGCGGTGAGCTCGCTGGCCTGCCGGGGGTCCTCGACGATGGCCTGGCACGCGAAGGCGACGCCCGGCGAATACGCCAGCGACAGGTCGCGCTGGGTCAGCATGGGCTTGGTGGCGATGACCTTGATCTTGCCCGCCGGGGCCATGCGGTGGTAGTCGAGGGCGGCCTTCTTGAACTCGTCGTTGGACATCGAGATTTCTGCGTGATCGAAAAGCGCGGGCGCGGCGCGAGGGGAACGATTCTACCCCCACGGGGTGACAGGCTGGCTGTCGCGCAGCTGTCGGCAGGTCGTTGCGGGCATGCTGCAATGCGGCGCGACCGCGCCCCTGGAGGGACGCGGCCGGCTTGAACTCAGGTCAATCCGGGCTCTTGTCGTCCACCGGGACGAAGGCGGCGGCCAGCGCGGGCGGCGCGGCATAGGGATCGGCCCCCTGGTCGAGCACGCGCGCCAGCTGCTCGCGGTCCAGCGCGTTCTCCCAGCGCGACACCACCACCGTGGCCACCGCGTTGCCGACGAAATTGGTCAGCGAGCGGCATTCGCTCATGAAGCGGTCCACGCCGAGGATCAGCGCCATGCCGGCCACCGGCACTTCCGGCACCACCGACAGCGTCGCGGCCAGCGTGATGAAGCCGGCGCCGGTCACGCCCGCCGCGCCCTTGGAGCTGAGCATCGCCACCAGCAGCAGCGTGATCTGGTGGCCAAGCGTGAGCTCGGTATTGGTGGCCTGCGCGATGAACAGCGCCGCCAGCGTCATGTAGATGTTGGTGCCATCCAGGTTGAACGAATAGCCGGTCGGCACGACCAGGCCCACCACCGACTTGCTGCAGCCGGCCTTTTCCATCTTCTCCATCAGCGAGGGCAGCGCCGACTCGGAGGACGAGGTGCCCAGCACCAGCAGCAGCTCGGCCTTGAGGTAGCGGATCAGCTTGATGACCGAGAATCCGCACAGGCGGGCCACCAGGCCCAGGATCAGCAGCACGAACAGCAGCGAGCTGATGTAGAACGAACCCACCAGCCAGGCCAGGTTGATCAGCGAGGCCACGCCGTACTTGCCGATGGTGAAGGCGATCGCGCCGAACGCGCCGATCGGCGCGGCGCGCATCAGGATGTGCACCAGGCGGAACACCGGCGCGGTGAGCGCCTCCAGGAAGGTCTGGATCGGCTTGCCGCGCTCGCCCACCATCGCCAGGGCGATGCCGAACAGCACCGCCACGAACAGCGTCTGCAGGATGTTGCCATCCACGAACGCGCTCACCAGCGTGTTCGGGATGATGTCCATCAGGAAGCCGACGAGGGTGAGGTCGTGCGACTTCTCGACGTAGCTGTGCACGGCCGTCTGGTCGAGGTCGGCCACGTTCACGTTCATGCCCGCGCCCGGCTGCACGACGTGAGCCACGACCATGCCCACCACCAGCGCCAGCGTGGAGAAGAACAGGAAGTACACCATCGCCTTGGCGAACACGCGTCCGACCGTGCGCAGCTGGGTCATGCCGGCGATGCCGGTGACGATGGTCAGGAAGATGACCGGCGTGATGATCATCTTCACCAGCTTGATGAAGGCGTCCCCCAGCGGCTTGAGCGATTCGCCCAGCGCCGGCTCGAAATGGCCGAGGATCGCGCCGAGCACGATCGCCACGACGACCTGGAAGTAAAGCTGCCGGTACAGCGGCAACTTCGGGGGAGGAGACGACGAACCAGGGGTCGTGGCGATGTGCATGGCGGAACTCCAGCGGATCGGCGCGCCGGTTGGCGCTCCTGCGGCGCACTTTTTAGCGCAGGCACGTGCCGGTGGCGGATAACCTATTGGTACTAGATCGCCATTCCGTCACGCGACACCCTTCTAGAATCAACCTTCCGGCACACCGGCCGTTATCGGGATGCACGTCCGTGCGTCCCTGCGGCCCCCCCCCCACGCCGCCGGTTGTCCTCCATCACGAAAGATTCCCCGCCATGAAGCCAACCGCCCTCTTTGCCGCGCTCGCCACGACCTTGTCCCTGGCCGCGCTGCCCGCCGCGGCCGCCGCCGCCGACTTCGACAACTGGCCGACCAAGTACACCTTCGACGACGGCACCGAGCTGGCCGGCACGCTGAACTTCGCCTACGACACCAACGATTTTTCCGGCGACGACCGCCTGGAGGACGACAACGGCATGCGCCGCCGCGAGTTCGGTGCCACGCTGAAGAAGAAGGGCGTGTACGACGCCATGGTGTACTTCGACTTCGAGGCCCACACGTGGCTGGACGTGTTCTTCCGCGTGGAGACCAAGGCGCTGTTCGGCAGCGATTTCGGCCGCATCCGCCTGGGCTACATGAAGACCCCGGTGGGCCTGGACGGCAACACCAGCTCGCGCGCCACCAGCTTCATGGAAGTCGCCCTGCCCGTGCAGGCGTTCTATGCCGGCCGCCGCACCGGCGTCGAATGGACCTATGAACAGCCGAAGTATTACCTGCAGGCCGGCGCCTATGGCGGCAAGGACCTGCAGGGTGACAACCCGGGCACCATGCAGGCTGTGCGCGGCGTGTGGACGCCGATCAAGTCGGCCGGCGACGTATTGCACCTGGGCCTGTCGGCCTCGGTGGAGAACCCGCGCGGCTACCACAACGGCCGCGACGAGCACTTCGACCCCAGCGGCCGCCTGCGCGCCCGCCCCGAAGCCGGCCTGACCGATATCCGCCTGGTCGATTCGGGCACCCTCACCCCGGTGGACCAGATTCGCCGCGCCGGCTTCGAGGGCATCTGGATCCACGGTCCGTTCTCGCTGCAGGGCGAGGCGCTGCAGGCCAAGATCACCCGTGACGATGGCCTGTCGGACTACAGCGCCAATGGCCAGTACCTCTACGGCAGCTGGATCCTCACCGGCGAATCGCGGCCGTATGCCGCCGGCGCGGTGGCCAACGTCAAGCCGGCGCACAACTACGGCGCGGTCGAGCTGCTGGCACGCTACAGCCGCCTGGACCTGCAGGACAACGGCATCGACGGTGGCCGCCAGCATGACTGGACCTTCGGCGCGAACTGGTACCTCACCAGCCACTTCAAGTTCCAGGCCAACTACGTGAAGGCCGACGCCAGCCGCCGTGGCATCCACACCACGCCGGACATCTGGGAACTGCGCGCGCAGGTGATGTTCTAAGCCGCACCGCTCCCCCGGTGCGCCGCCCCCCCCCGCG
>Ga0310344_10000454_pt1 | contig 32244 bp, 28 predicted proteins | sample HC15DNA20200_MG_FD_203801 | JGI IMG/M metagenome (GOLD analysis project Ga0310344, IMG submission 203801) | Marine microbial communities from station ALOHA, North Pacific Subtropical Gyre - HC15-DNA-20-200_MG | ecosystem: Environmental > Aquatic > Marine > Oceanic | place: Pacific Ocean: North...
GCTTCCAGTAGTGCAGAACGTATTGGCCGGGCGGTTAGGAAAATGGGGATTACTACGTTCCTTAGTTTCGTTATTCTCTGCTCGGGAACGGGACTCTGTCTTGGCAACGCTTTCTAAATTGGGTATAGCCGATAAGATAGATGAGCCTACATCACAGTTGTCTGGTGGCGAGCAACAAAGGGTTGCCATCGCAAGATTGATGTTGCAAGCGCCAAAGATCATTCTTGCGGACGAGCCAGTATCATCTCTGGACCCGGCTAGAGCTGATGAGATATTAAGATTGCTTACCGGATTGGCGGACGATATCGGCGGTGTGATGGTCGCCAGCTTGCACGCACCTGACTTGATACGCGAACACTTCACCCGGGTAATCGGGCTGCGGGAAGGTGTGCTCCAATTTGATATACCGAGCGAAGAGTTGATGCCTTCGGTACTCGAGGCTCTCTATGACCTGGACCAACAGCCCATTCCGATCTCTTGATGCCAGGCGGCTACTGTCACTGGTTCTGATTGGCGCATTTGTGTGGAGCCTCTCTTCTGTTGATTGGCGGGGTGGTATCGTGCACACAGGCGGCGGTGACGCCCTTAAGGACTTCCCGCTTGCTCTATTCCCACCCGAGCTATCTCCGGGATTCTTGAAATTGGGCCTCATTGCTAGTTGGCAGACCGTGGTTCATGCCGTGGCTGGAATCACCTTGGCCATCATCATAGGCCTTCCTCTAGGGATAATAGCCTCTGGTTCGTTAGGAAAGCCAGGCAGAGTCCGAATGTTGGTTGCTGCGGTTATGCGGTTCATTCTTGCGTTCATGCGTTCGATCCATGAATTGATCTGGGCCGTCTTGTTCGTTGCTGCGTTTGGCTTATCTTCCTTGGCGGCTGTGCTGGCGATTGCCATTCCATACGCTGGAATATTGGGTCGGATTTACTCGGAACTACTTAATGACGTATCTGAGGGGCCACTGGACGGATTACGATCGGCCGGGGCCTCTCCGGCCGGAGTATTGATCTATGGTCGTATGCCGATGGTGCTCACTGATCTACTCAGTTACGGTTTTTATCGGTTTGAATGTGCTATTCGGGCCGCTGCCATCATGAGTTTTGTAGGTATTCGCGGACTAGGATTTGAGATACAACTTTCGCTACATGACCTGAAGTTTGCGGAGGTTTGGACTTTGCTTCTGTTCTTGTTCGGGCTGGTGCTGCTGGTTGATTATTGGAGTACCAGCGTGCGTCGGAGCCTGAATTCATGATTACTGACAATTCTAAACTTGTCGAGGCTACGCGGGGCCTACGGGGAATCACTTTTCCTAGGGTGTCTTTGTATGGCTTTCTGGTTCTGTCAGTGGTTTCCTGGGCTTATATCATATTTGGGGTTGACAGCGGATTAGGGGACTTGTTCACGGGGAGGTCTTGGAGCAACGCCGGCCACTTTTTTAGTCAGTTATTGGGCCTTGAAGGCGGTTTGACTGGTGGCGGCCGTCCGGCGTTCTTTGATTTGGGTCGCTGGGGTGAGACCGGAAAACTGGCCTATAAAACATTAATGATGAGCGTCCTGGCCATTGGCTTGGCCGGATTTGGGGTGTTGGTGACTTTTTTGCCGGCGGCTAGAAACGTGAGCAACGGCGAACTAGGAGGGAGTCCATCGTTGGCGCTTGGAGTTTTGTACCATGTACTCCGGCTCTTTTTCGCTTTCACCAGGGCAGTTCCCGAGTTAATCTGGGCGATGGTGATAGTGTTTTTCCTCTCTCCGGGAATACTGCCTGGGGCTATCGCTCTTGGGTTACATAACTACGGGATAGTTGGCAAGCTTTCGGCAGAAGTGGTCGAGAATATGGATCCGGGTCCTGCGCGGGCTCTTCGCTCTGCCGGGGCAGGCAATATACAGATGTTAGCCTATGGAATCATACCTCAGGCAATGCCCCACTTTTTAACCTATCTACTTTATCGATGGGAAGTGGTGATCCGCACGACGGTGGTCGTGGGTTTTGTAAGCGCAGGAGGATTAGGCCAAGAGTTCAGGCTTAATCTGAGCTTTTTCCAATATACAGACGTATTCTTGATTATTCTATGGTATCTAATCTTGGTTCTGGCGGTAGATTTGCTCAGTGCCTTCTTGCGACGCATGGTGCTTGTCCGATAGTCGGGGACAATTGAGTCTAAATGTTTACAGGATAGATGACTTGTATGACTCTGTTGTCTCTTAGACCGTCGAAATAGGGATGAGGTCGATCCGGGTTCTGTAGCCAACGCCGCACGAAGTAGGCAATCAGGTTCGACAACTGGTTACCTACCGAGTTTGCTGATTTCACGAAGCAGATATCGTCGATCAGTCCGGTTGCGTCGATTCCCTCATCTGAGCGTAGGAACTCACCCATGAAGTTACTCTCTAATGATGCTCCGGTTTGGGCTATTATCAAAGAATGGTTGGTGATTGGCATTGCCCCATCCATGATCTGATCCTCGGACATCAAGGACATGTTTAGTTCGTCTAGAAACATGCTTACAGCGAAGAAAAACTTGTTTACCAGAGGGCCGGTGGGGGTCTCCCACATGTCAACGTAGTCGTTGTTTCCGGCTGCTTTTGCGTCTTGAAATTGTTGCTTGTTCACATAGGAAGTGATTACTGGGGTTTCGCGCCGAATCATGATCCCAAGGCAATCTTGAATCAACTCGTTGCGCCTCAAGGGAGGCCAGGAGGAAAAATATCCAAGACCTTGGTAGATATCAACAGGACGGAGCACATCTGGTGCGCCCTCTTCGCCCAGGGGTGAACCAAAATGGCGTCGACAAAGGGCGTTGAATTCTCCGTTCACAGAGATGGATTGGCTTTCGTGGATGAACAGACCGGTGTAGATCTGGAATTGTTGAGATGGGTCTTTGACTGTCGAACCGGTGAGCCCAGATTCTCCAACATAGGTTAAGAACATTTTCCTATCTCCAAAACAACCGCCGGAGCCGTTCCCGATGGAGGGTCCGATTCTCCGGCGTCTTTAATACGTTTCCTAATCTCTCCGGCAAACTGAGAGTGTGCGCATTGGAGGTGTTGCCGTTTGGGCCTTTGACGAGGTTTATTCCTCGGACGACTCTTCTGCCGCGCTCTCGGAAACATCTTCTCCGCCGTCTTCGGAGGTTGCCACCTCTTCGGCAACCCTTGGCAGTTCAATCCTGACAACGAGCTCTTCAGCGTCGGTTAGAAGAGAAGCAGATCCTGGAATCGGGAGGTCGGCAGCACGGATGACCGAATCTGCGCTATCCATGACTGCGAGGTCAACTTCAATCTGACTTGGCATCTCCAATGGGAGTGCTTGGACATCAACCGTGCGAAGTTGTTGCATCACGGTGCCATTGACCGAGCGTGCACCAGCTGATTCTCCCGTAAGTATGACCGGAACCTGAGCAGTCACTGGCCGGGTGATGTCGGCAGCCAGAAGATCAACGTGCATAAGGTCATCACGTATGGGGTGCCATTGAATCTCTCTAGCGAAGGCCAGGTGAGTGCCAGACTCCCCTTGGATGGTGATGTGGATGGGTGTAGCACCACCGGCTGCGGCTAGCGTCCTTATCAAGGTAGTGGCTTGGCATTGTAATGAGCGAGGCTCCATTCCCGGTCCGTAGAGGTGGACTGGCACTATGCCTGCACGGCGCAAGCGGCCAACTTTCTTGCCCATCAGCTCTCTAGGGTCTAGTTCGATCTGTACTGCGTTTGTGGTCATGGGGCGGTGGTCTCCGATCTGTTTGTACTTAAGATCTCTAGGAACCATCTAGTAGTCCCTTGGAGAGAAACTGTTAACTTGACGTTGTTGCGTGAAATTCCACTGCGCAACCGTCTAATGATAGCATTAGCCACCTAGAAAGTGAATGCCAGCTGGATTTAAGCCGTAATTCTGGTCCAGTCAAGCGGCGTTGGTGTCTGAATTCTTGACACTCGGTTTATCATGGTTTTGATTTAGACCGGAGGAACAAACATGGCGTCTCATTCCCTTGGGCTTTCTTTGTACCAAGCCGCACGAAAGATGGGAGTGCCTTTCACAGACGAAAATGAACCCTTAGACCGAACGGTTAATGCCAACGGTTTAAATTTTCATTACCTTGAGTGGGGCGACCCTTCCAAACCTACATTGGTAATGTTTCACGGTGTCTCTCAGCAGGCCCACAGTTGGGATTTTATTAGCTTGAACTTATCTCCTGATTACCATGTTATTGCCGTTGATCAGCGAGGTCACGGTGATACCGATTGGGCCGACGACGGGAATTATTCCTTAGATTCCATGCAGGACGATATGGACGGTGTGATCGAAGGTTTGGGACTAGATGATTTCAACCTAATGGGCCATTCAATGGGTGGACGCAATAGCTTCATATGGGCGTCGCGACACCCGAAGACCTTGCGATCCCTGACTATCGTTGATACTGGTCCTGAAACTCAACGTAGGGGACAAGACCGCATCCGAAATTTCCGTGAACTTCCTAATAACCTGGATAGCTTCCAAGAGTTCGCAGATCGCATCAAGGAATATACCGGACGGACCGAAGAACAGGTTCTTGGGGCGCTAAAATATAGCATCCGCCAGACCTCTGATGGGAAATGGTCTTGGAAGTGGGATCCGGCTACCAAGAATCGAGGTCGGAGCGGCGGTGACCCTAACTGGCCCACAGAGAAGCTGTGGGAGTGCGTTCAGGCAATCGACTGCCCATCTTTGGTGCTGCGCGGTGACCGGAGTGACATCTTTGCTGAAGAAACTATGGTCAAGATGGGTGAGGTCATGTTTGACTGCACCACTGAGACTATTTCGAACGCCGGTCATTTGGTCCAGGGTGACAACCCGGTGGACTTCATAGCCGCAGCACGTGGTTTGTTATCTAGGGTGAACGGTTAACTTACTCACCCCAGGTTTCATCTGGAATCTTAATTGACATCAATGAGCCTGGGGATCAGATCTCCTAGTCCAAACCCGACTCCAGCAGATATTGCTCCAATCACCAATATCTCCATTCCCTGTAGGAACGGCGAACGCTGTACCAATCGGCCTTTGCCCACCCCCAGAATGAACAGCCCAGCAAGCGCTGCTGAAATTGAAATTGTGATAGCCAGCCCTCCCTCTAAGAAGAAGTGGGGTAATATAGGCAGGATAGCTCCTAAGATGAACGCAACACCCATCGTAAAGGCGTCTTTTATTGGGTTGGTCGTGTCATCAGGGCTGATGCCAAGTTCTTTCTCTACCAACGTGCGAAGCCACAATTCCTTGTCTTGGGAGATTTCGTCAGCAAGGTGCCTGGCTTCTTGGTAGGTCTTGCCTTCTCGTTGGTAGAGAACCACTAATTCGGCCAATTCCTCGGCAGGACTCTCCTCTAGTTCTTGGGCCTCCCTCTCAATTTCGGCTCGCTGGACATCCTGTTCTGCCCTAGAACCCAAGAATGCTCCGGTGGCCATTGATAACATACCTGGGAGTGCGGCTGCTAGCCCTGCCACTAGCACTGTGGCTTGGTTCTCCACTGCTACCGCTACACCAGTGACCAATGCTACGGTGCTGAGGAGTCCATCTTGGGCGCCAAATACCACTTCGCGCAAGCGGCCCATCCTGGCAACACGCCAACGCTCCCGGTCTATCTCCGTTGCCGCGCTCACATAGTCTGCCATGGTCATGCCATCTGTCTCGACGGTTAGCGCGCTGCCTGGAGCTGCTTCTGGGGTTGATGTTGGTGCTGATACCGGTTGAACGTTTGCGGCGGCAATAGCCGCTGTTTTAGCCTCTAGTAAATCAAGGGCGTTGGTGAACACCTCTAGGTGGTGGCGTTCCCTGTCCATAGCTAAGGCGAACGAGTCAGCAGCATCCTGGCGGCCTTCGTCTAAGGCATCCTGGATCATTTTGGGGTACATGGTGCTATATTCTTTGGACTCTCCTTCGGTGACCGTTCGTAGATTGATAACGGTGGTGTCCAGTGCGCCCGAAACTCTAAGGTGGTTCATGCCGTGGATGGTTTCTGCTCCGGCTACCTCTTGAAATACCTGGGCGACCTCTGGGTGCCCTTCTTCCAGGGCTCTATGGGCGTAGGCGTTGTATTTCAAATGGGCCAAAGCCTCTGATACTATGGCCGACCAAAGGTTTCGTTCCGTCTTTGTCATCGACGGAGATTCTGAAGCCATGATTGGTGTCCTTATTGGTGTTTGTGATACCGCCGTTTGACGGTTAATAAAGGCCGGAGAGCAGACGTGATTAGTCTCGGATCGGAGACCATCTTAATCGTAATCATTGGGTACCGATGTATATCTTAGCAGGTGAGGGGCTGGGGTGGGGTGGGCTCGGCTGGGTGGTTTAGGTTTTATGGTTTGTGTCCGGAAGGGCCCTACAGGTTTAGGTGCACCGTTTGAATTCCAGACTATCTAGGCTGATTGGGAGGCGTGGTGAGCTATCATCCGCCAGCCATCTTCACGCCTGGCGAATATGTTGGTGGCAAATGTGCTGAAATTTGAGGCTGTTCCAGCAACTACACTTGTTATACCTTCAACGCAGGTGACGCTACCGAATTCGCCCTGGACAACTATGTTCAGATAACGGACTTGGAACTGCATGAGATTGGCGTTCTGGAATATCCGGTCCCAACTCATGCGCACAGCTTCCCAGCCAATCAATGGCGTCCATCCCGGGTGAACGCAGACGACCCGTATCGAGTCCTCCCATACGTTGTCCATGACAGATATATCTAGGTCGGAAAAAGCGTCATAAAACCGCTGGTTAACGGCCTTTAATTCTTCAACGATCTCAGGGCCAGGTTCCGGTAACATCACTATTCCTTGGTTCAGGCAGCTTGGTTGGCCCAAATCCCTAGGCCAGATCTTAGTCAGTGGGCCCGGTCCGATTAAGGCCTCAAGTCTCCTGTGTGGCCTAGTGCATCGGAGAGAAGGCCGAAGGGACCATGATCTTATTTTCTTGGCTAATCAAGAACTCTCGAGTGGGCGGCGGCCAAGTGGGAGTCTTGCTGGCTTCGGCGCGTACGTTCTTCCGCTGATCTAGGTCGTCGTAGGCCCAGATGTGTACCCACTTGTTCAATCCTCCAGTATCGGTATGCATGGCGGCGACCAACGGTGAGAACTCCTCGCGAGCGGGGACGGCGTCCGCCCAGATGTCGATTACCTTGTTGATGCTTCCGACCTTGTAGGTATATGAGCGCATCTCGTAGAGGGCTCCCAAGGCTTGGTCTCCGCCAAGAGGGCGCATGAACGGTGCAGGGATGAAGATCTCTGAATTCATGCTGACATACATATCCGGGTCGTTCTTCGGCGGCCAGTTGGGGTCTTTACCAGCCTCCTCGCGGATGCTGTTGCGTTCCTCTACGCTCTCGTAGGGCCATACGTGGATAACCTGGTTCAAAGGGCCAATCTCGGTGTGCCAGAAGGCCCCTAACTTGGAGTACTTCTCACGGTGGGGTAGTGCTGCGGCAAAATTTTCTTCAAATGTGGCCACGCTGCCGGGTTTCAGGGTATAGGTACGCACTTCGTAAATCATGGCGACTCCTATTTGGGACTAGTTGCATACTGCACACCCTACCAGGCCTTTTTAAGTACAAATCAGGCTTAATTACAGACGGGTTTGAAGTACTGCGACAGTGTAGCAAAACTGATTTGTCTGGGCAAACGGGTTCTACCGGTCAGACTGCATGATGACTATTTTGTCACAGTATTTTTCGGCTAACTGCAACAATGGCTGATGCGATTCGGAAGGGCTACCGATAGTACAGACCACATTCCATAATCCTGCCCGAGCGTCTCGGCCCATTCGGGATATGATTTCAACGTTTCTGTTACCGTCTAGCAATTGCTCGACACCGCTGGCGAAATTTCTCACCGCGTTGAGGGCATCGTAGTTACCCGCGACATTGTCCGCATATTTCAGTAACCCGATGGCTGAAGGACTTATTTTAGTGGGATCGGTCGGATCCAAGACGATGAAGGTCACGGCCCGTTCTTTGGCAGTAAATTCAGATATGTATTTTCGCGTTTCCACGATTTGACGGGCGTGTGTGGCCTCATGTACTGATGATCGTTCAAGGAGTTCAAGCAGAGTGAGTCCGGGGTAGTTGTATTCGGGATTATAAGGAGTAGTGGGTTGGTTCATTCGCTCTTCAGTTAAATTAGCAACCACCGTGCGGAGCCGTCGGTGAGTCTCATCTAGGCGTGAGATGTCTTCTCTAAGTTTATTTTCGCGGTTATCAAATGCAGGGAACATGTCGATTTCGCCTGATGCAATCTTCTCTAACATGTCTACATAGTCCTCAATATCGAGGTGCTTTAAGACTTCCCAAACGGACCATCTGGAACCCAAAAATGCTTCGTCTGGGTCGAGTCCTCTCAAGGACTTGTGCAAAGCTTGGTGTGATTCATCCAGTTGTTCTAGCACACGGTCTCGGCGCTGTAGCAGTGTTAATTGTTTTTCCGTCGCCATTGGATTCTCCCTGGGATTCTAAATGATGAGGCCATTCTATGCCTGGCACGCCTTCGGTGAAAGATGTAGCAGTGGTACAATTTCCATCGATCGGAATGACTGAAGTAAGAAATATAACAGCTACACCCGCGGCCGGTCTAAACGGGGACTGGATTACCAAGGAAAGGCTGCGTAATTTGTTAAATGTCCGAATGCCTCGGGAAGGCGAGGTCAGTTCGTCCATCTACTTGCGCCCAGGCGAAACATCGGGGTCTGACATGTGGAACGAGCGAATCTCAAGATTAAACGGTTTGCCTGAGGGCAATGGATGCGGGCTGGTGGGCCTTCGTGCCGGTGTCCGAACATTGATTATAGCGCCACCCTTTCCGGTGTTGGAAAGCGGCCTGTACCCCACTTGGAACGATGAACCATTGGGGAGGTTGTTAGAGGCAGAACGTACCATCGGTGTGGTCTTGGTACGCCTGGGTCGTTACTCGGTAGCAGTCTACCGCGGCTCAGACCTAGAAAGTTCTAAGACTGACTCACGATATGTAAAAGGGAAGCATCATGCTGGCGGTACCTCACAACTGCGTTACACCAGGATCAGGGAAGGGCAGATGCGGCGGCTTTACGTCAAGGTCTGCGAGTCCATACGCTCCCAATTTGAACCTGTCTCCAGCGAACTGGATCATGTGATATTGGGAGGCGAAAAATTCACATTGAATGGGTTTTTGAAGGTCTGTCCCCGGCTAAACGATTATAGAGATATCCTTCTTAATAGAAGATTAAACATACGTGACCCTAAGCGAGACACCCTTTTTGATCTTGGCAGTACCATCTATGAAAGCAGAGTCTGGGGTTTAGATTGGTAGATATTGAGTGACACTGAATTGGGAATGCACAATTTTCAGCGATTTGGGCCTAAGCCGACGACCCGCCGGCGGAACGATAACTTAGGCGGATTTAATCTCGGCGGCAGGTTGTTGGAATTCGACAAGGTTCGTGAGCAGTTGGTCAGCCACGCCCATACCGTAGTGGGAGCCGAGCGCGCCCGCGCTATGGAACCAACGTGCGACCTGTTGGAAATCGCAACCAGGCAACAAGAGACCTCCGAAGCTCGTCAGTATCTGGATGACGGCGGCGGACTGGAATTTGGCCCTGACCAGGATTTTAGGGAGATTCTCCAACGCGCATTACTTGGTGGATTGCTGCGCGGCGACGAGTTGTTTGCCGTTAGGGAGTTGCTCCGAGCTGCACGTTTCAATCGCACAGAGCTAGGACGCCACGAAGAGATTCCTTTGTTATCCAGTGTTGCGGAAAACATACCGGAGTTAGGAGATTTGGAACGTGCTATTTCCGGTTCTATTAGCTCCAACGGTGAAGTGTTGGATAATGCCAGCCCTGTGTTGCACAACCTCCGGCAGGACGCACGCAATGCACAGAACCGTCTAAACGACATCATGGATCGTAACCTGCGTCGTCTTCAGAGATCGGACGTGCTGCAAGAGGCGATCATAACGCAACGCAATGGCCGGATGGTGCTGCTGATCAAAGCGGAGATGCGCTATCGTGTCCCAGGTATTGTTCATGACGTTTCCGACAGCGGAGCGACGGTGTTTGTGGAACCTATGCCAGCTATCGACATGGGCAACCGCTGGCGCGAAGCTCGTCTGGCTGAGGACCGAGAGGTGGAACGGGTGTTGCGCCAGTTGTCTGGTATGGTCGGCCTGTCAGGTGAAGACCTTATGCTGACTTTAGACCAGATGGCACGACTCGATTTAGACATTGCCAAAGCCCGGTACTCAAAGCAGATAAACGCAGTTGCACCGTGGGTGTCTGAACAAGCCGTACAAGACAGAAGTCTGAGATTGGTTCGGGCCAGGCATCCCCTGCTGACTGGCACAGTGGTTCCCGTCAGCATCGACTTGGATCGAGACCAGGAAGTGCTGCTCATTACCGGACCTAACGCGGGTGGAAAGACTGTCACGTTAAAGACTGTGGGGCTACTGGCGATGATGGCTCAGGCTGGCATGCACGTTCCTGCGGATGAAGCTCATTTCCCAATATTTGACGGCATTTACGCCGATATAGGTGATCAGCAAAGTATCTCGGAATCGCTTTCCACATTCACCTCCCATATCACCAACGTTAAGGGAATCATGTCCCGAGCTACGGTGGATTCATTGGTTTTGGTGGACGAACTTGGCACCAGTACCGATCCGGAAGAGGGCTCAGCACTCGCCAGTGCAGTGCTCCGGTATTTCCAAAATATCGGGTCTTTCGTGGTTGGCACCACCCATCATCGGGGTGTTGCCAGGTTTGTGCAGGACCAGCCAGGTATGGTGAATGCAAGTGTAGATCTAGACCCAACATCTTTGAACCCAACCTACCACGTTACCTTAGGTCTTCCAGGCCGTAGTTATGCCCTTACAATCGCAGCGCGTCTGGGCGTACCGCAGGAAGTCATCGACGACGCGCGCACTAGCATATCTCCGGTGGAACAGGCTACCGAAGGGCTCTTACAGGAGTTACAGCAAGAACGACGAGTGGTCGAGGAATTGCGGCAGGAAGCTGAACTTGCGAGAACCGAATCAGTACGAATGCAGCGGGAACTTGACGCCCAATTGGCGGACGTGGAATTGGCCAAGGCGAACTTGGTTGAGGAGTCTCGTCAAGAATTACAGGATCGCATCTCTGGAATATTGGACCGTTTGGCCAAGGCCGAACGTTCCTTGGAAGCAGCAGAATTAAAACAGGATTCCGAGGCACAGGCTAGGTCTGCCGCCAGATCTGAAATCGGGTCTCGGCAGCAGATGCAGGCCCACCGCGACGAGGTCAGAGAAGTGCAACGGGCGTTGGACTCAGCATCGTGGTCTCCAATCGAAGTTGAAAGAACACCTTGGCAGCAGACCCTCAAAGAAGGAGACAGGGTCTATATCAGGGGCATTGCCCAACCGGTTGAAGTGATTTCCCCGCCTGATAGCCAGGAAAGAATCGAGGTGCTACTGGGCACCATGCGGGCCAAGATTCCGCTGTACCAATTGGAACGTAAGGCAGACGTAGACCCGACTGCTGCCTCCCAGGGTGTTTATTTGAACAGCTTGTCCAACCGACCGTCACGGCGTGGTTTGAATACCGAAGTGGACCTTCGCGGTCTTCGGGTGGACGAGGCTCTCAGTAGAGTTGACGAAGTTTTGAATGACGCTTCACTAGGTGGTGCCAGTTCGGTACGTTTGATTCACGGAAAAGGCACTTGGGCCCTTCGCACGGCCATAAGAGAATATCTCAATGGCCACCCACTAGTACTTGCGGCTGAAGATGGTGAAGGCGCAGGCGGTGATGGCATTACCGTAGCTGAGTTGGAATAAGCAGTCCCTATTTGCCCTGGAACCGGGCTTGGCGTCGTTCTGAGAATGCCTTTATCCCCTCTTGGAAATCAGCCGATATCCCACTGTTTGCAAGAGCTTTCGTTTCAGCGTCAAGTTGGTCAGCGATGCTGTTATCCCAAGACTGGTCAAATAATGCTTTAACTTTCCCGTAGGCTAGGGTCGGACCTTGGGCCAGCCGAACGGCGGTCTCCATGGCGTGCCGATGCAATTGGTCATCTGCTACGACCTGATTGACCAGTCCCATTTCTAAGGCCATTTCCGAGCCGATGGGTTGACTAGCCAAGTATATCTCCATTGCTTTCCCGGAACCAACAAGCCTAGGTAGTAGATAGGTTGAGCCGCCGTCGGCTGTGGCGCCGATATTTGCATATGCCATTAAGAATCTAGCGCTCTGAGCTGCGTATCTGATGTCACAGCCTAAAGTCAGGCTGAACCCTGCTCCCGCTGCTACCCCATTTACCGCTCCTACCACCGGCTTCTCTAGATTTCGCAGGCCTAAAACGACTTTGGTGTGCAGAGCATCGGCCATGGAATTAATGTATTGGTGCAGAGCATCTGGCCCATCATTTTCGAGTGTTTCAACAAAAGCTTTTACATCGGCCCCTGAACAGAACGCAGGGCCGCTGCCAGTGAGCATTACCGCGCGAACGTCGTATCTGTTGCAGGCTTTGATGGCCTCTCCCATTTCGTCGACCATGTCCGGAGTCAGGGCGTTTCGAGATTCAGGACGGTCCATGGTGATGATGCCGACGCCGTCCATTACTTCCAATTTGATGTTTGTTTCGGCCATGTGTCTGCTCCTTTTTGGTGCTTGGTCGTCGACCAAGAGTTAAGCGTTCTCCATGTACCCTGATATTTCTTCCAACCCGTATCCAGATACGGCAATCTGGGGCGCCCATGTTACCTGGTCAGATGACCAGCGCACGGTGGCCCGATGTTTGGACGTTATGCCCAGGATATTGTTAATCAGCCGGAGCACATTGTCGTTCATACGTATCGTGTTGGGCTTCAGAGGGGCGGCGAATTTGCCATCTTTGATCAGATATGAGTCGCCGATGATTGTGCCGCTGAAGTCACCGCTGGCGGTTCCGTTAACCGGATAGGTGTACCAGATGCGACCGATATACACACCGTTGCCGACCAGTTGTAGTAATTCTTCCTGATTGTTGGCCCGATTTCCTTCGATGATCAGGTTGGTCGGGACGGGACGTGGGATGCCGGCGAAGTTGCGACCGCCGCCATTGTTTGGCCGGAAGCCGTTGCGCGGTGCGATGCTCTCCAGGACACTTCTTGGGTCAGCTCCTAGCTTTTCACTTCCGGTGGGGTCATTCAAGATGCGCTGGTAGTTGTAATAATCCGATAGGAAGCCGGATAATTTGCCGTTTTGGATCAAGTTGGTTCGTCCGGTTGGCAGAGCCTCGTCGGTGATAGCCTTAGAACTGGGCATACCAGGTTCTGACCCGTTGTCGTATAGGTTAAAGTTATCGGATGCCACCATCCGTCCCAGTTTGCCTATGAAAGGCGATGCGCCTGCAAATATCATATCCATGGAGAGCCCTGGCATCAGTACCCATTCTAATATCTCCGTCACAGCTTGCGGGCCGAGAATCACGTTGTATTCGCCGGTGGGGATACGCTCCCCATTTATGGAGGCAATGGCGTTTCTGGCAGCTTCGCCCGCTGATTCTCCGGAAAAATCGGCAAGTTGGCTGCTCACAGACCACCCACTTCCTTTACTACTCTGGGTCTCAATCATAGCTGTGGCGAATGACATTACTACCGTGTTCTGATCAGTTTGAATCGAAGGGATATGGGTTGATCCGATGGCCATTCGGTCTTGCAGCATAACCACATCCCCACCGAGGATTAGGCCAAGTTCAGAGATTTTCTCAGGGTAACCAGCCAGACTGAGGAGGTCTTTGGACGACTCGAACGCTTCTAGCCCCCGTTCCATCATACTCCAACCTGTTTTGACCAGACCCTGGTTTCCAATTTTCATCAATGCAGGGTCGTAATTGGCGAGGGAGGTCGTATCTCTTGTTGGCCTTTGTGGGGAGTCCAGTTTTGGTAGCGAAACGAACTTAGGGTCAGTGACTGCTCCGGCTCTAGCTTTCTCTAGGGCCCGAGCCACCCCATTTAACGAGAGGTCTGCCGGCTCACTACCAAATCCGGTTTTTACGCCGTTTGTTGTGTTAAAAGTGGCTCTAATCCCTAGGCCGTAGCCTTCCGTGGACTTGGGCTCTTCCACCCCGTTGCTGGGTATGTGGGAGGTGTAGTTGAGGCGAACGGTGAGGTTCCTTCCAGCCGAGGCAAAAACCTCTACCTCACTCACATCTGGCTGGGATGAGGTAAATGCCAGAGCGTTCTTAACAGCACGGCGGAGGTTGGTTAAGGAGACCACTGTACTTGTCCTTTCAGAGGCTGGTTTTGCTTGGTGTGCTAATCTTCGTTCTCCGGTGGCTTTGGCAAACCCCAGGGATGGTCGGGTTCCACTTCTTCATCTAGTGATAAATCCAAGGTTGCTGGTATGCCACGTTGTTGTCGGATGCTCTGGATACGGTTTAGAGGGCGTTCTAGGGCGCGACGCCGAGTGCCAGACAGGTTTTCAAACCCTTTCTGGGCCATTTCAAATCTTTTATTGACCAGGTCCATCTGAGATGTGAAGCGTCCCCATTGCTGATCAAATATGGATAGCTCCGAAAGAATTTCGTTAGCTGCTCGCTCAATGGCGAAATTGTCTAAGGCGTGGCGGATTACGCTTAGGATGGCGAACAGGCTAATGGGAGAACAAAGTACGACTCTGTTTCGAAGAGCCTCTTCTACTAGTGTCGCTCCGTGTTGCTGTATGTAGTGGTACATGGGTTCGTTGGGGATGAAGACGAGCACGTAATCCAGGGTGTTATCTTCAGGGCTGATGTAATTACGCCCCACAACCTCACGAGTGCGGTCACGGACGTCCTTCAGGAAAGCGCGCTTGTGCTCCTGAATCTCCGGCTCAGCATTAGCTTCCACTAGCTTCATGTAGTTTGTGAGTGGAAACTTGGCATCCATATTCAGCTTTTTATCTTCGGGCATTAAGATTGTGAAGTCCGGCCTTGAACCTCCATCGATGGTGGTTGTTTGTTTGGTGTAGTTGACTGTTTCTACAAAACCGATCAATCTGAAGACATCTTCGGCCATCCTTTCACCCCATTGGCCTCGAACCTGGGTGTTGGCGAGGATATTCTGGAGAGCGGAAGAGCTGGAGTTTAGGCTGGTAAGCATGGTTTCCAGCCGTTCAGATTGTTTGGCCCGGTCCACGTTCAGGTGTTGAATGGCTTCATTCACACGGTCAATGCCATGGCGAATCTCCCCTACTTGGTGGCCAAGGGAGTTTTCCTCTCCTTTGTCGCTTTCCCGGGAATTGATCGAGCGAAACGTCAGGATGATGGCCAATGTCGTGGACAAAAAGGCGACTATCCCGATAACGATCACTACTGCTGTCACGGTTTACTTAAATCCTTTGATTACCGCTTAATGATCCTGGTCCGGTCAATCGCGCAGTGCCACGCATGGTAGGACCACCGTTGCTCATTCGCTTGGCTTGCATAGGCTGTCCCTTACCGCAGTTCGGAATAGGATTCACTCGCAGGTCACTCCCTACAGCGTCGATGGACATAAAGTAATCACGGCTGTCTGAGGTCATACCACCGTCTCTATACAGTCTTCCTAATTGTCCATTTTTTATTTCATACACTTTCACAGCCGTGATTCGGAAGTTCTCACGGGATTCGGCGATGGACGGAGTGCGGTGTCCGGCGATGAAATACCCATCTTCGACCTCTGATATGATGCTTTGGGGGTCCTGATTACCAGGGGCGAAGATAGTGTTGGTCATTCGGATGAGCGGCACTAATTGAGCTTCAGTGGAGCGGGCGGATCCGTTGGGCTCAGACCCCATGATGGCCGCTGTCTGCCGGTTGTTCAAGAACTCCTCTAGTACTCCGTTCCTAAGTATATAGGCGCGTCGGGCTGGAGTGCCTTCGTGGTCATAACTGAAAGAACCGTAGCCCTCTATGGTAGGATCAGAGTAGGCAGTGACTAGAGGCGATGCTATCTGTTTGCCTAGTTGGTTGTCTTGCATGTTTTTCAAAAACCAGGAGCGACCTGCGTAGCCGGTCTCATATTTTAATGCTCTGTCTAGTTCCGAGGGGTGGCCGACTACCTCATGGACTAACAGGGTGTTGAAGTGCGGGTCGGTGACGACAGTTACCTCTTTGTCGGGCGGTTTGAGTGGTGGGGCAGCCGCGACTTCTATGGCGTCGGATCCCAAGGCCTCGCAGAAGTCCATGAAGTTGGGGAGTACTATGGGGCCGTTGTCGTAGCCCTCGGTCAAGATCTCCCACCCTTTCTGATGGCCAGTGAAGTCGTATAGCTCAAAATTGCCATGCTCGCTGCTGCATATGGTGATGGCAAACCCTTCTGTCTGGGCAAAAGTCTGGTCAATGTCCGCGCCGTCAGAACTGAGATATAGCTCTCGGAGTAGGAAGGTAGATGCCGACGCTGCAGAATAGACTATGTTATTGCCCTGACTTTGGATGGACTTACAGCCGTCAGCGGCCATTCTGGAAATTTCTGATAAGGGTACTTGTCGAGGGTCCGAAGTGTAGTTAGCGTGGACGGTGTCCTGGCACACAGGCACCTCGGCAAGGCCACTTGAGTTTAGGCTGCCGCCCAGTATGGGAAATCGATTGCGAGCTCGCGATTTATGTCTGGCATTGGCGCGAGCCCGGTTGTGAGCTTGCTTGATACTGTCCCAGATCACATCTTCTAGTTGATCTAAGTCCGTGGTTCCCAGAACACGCCCATAATAACCCGAGGCACTGGAACGTTCACCGGCGATGGCCCGCACTCCAAAATCGAAGGTGCAATCTTCTGAACTAGCCTTATCAGAGCCGTTTTCAGCCACTGCGCTCTTTTGCTCACGAACTTGTATACGGAGGTCGCAGTAGCGGAGGCTTGGTAAGGACTTAGTTTTCTCAGCGACCAACGATTGAAGGTTGGCACGGAACCGATCCAATGACTCGACGGTTACTCGGGAAAACTGGGTCGGCATAGAGTCGCTAAGCCGCCTCTGATACTGCTTTAGCTACGGCCTTTGATACCTCTCGGTCTAGCGACCAGGGAAGGACATTGCCTGGAGTCGGTTCTTTAACCAATCCGGCGATGGCTGAAGCGGCTGCTAGTTTCATTTCGGTTGTTACTCGAGTCGCGTGGCTGTCTAGTGCACCTCGGAAGACGCCCGGGAATACCAGGCTGTTGTTCACCTGATTTGGGAAGTCGCTACGCCCGGTTCCAACAACCGCAGCTCCCGCATTGGCGGCCAAGTCTGGCCAAATTTCGGGAATGGGGTTGGCCATAGCGAATACGATGGGGTCTTTGGCCATTGAGGAAACCATCTCTGGGGTAACCATGTCACCGGCAGCAAGTCCGATGAATACATCTGCTCCACGCATGGCTTCAGCAATTCCACCTGACAGATTGTCAGGGTTGGTTGAGACTAGCATGGATGATTTTATGGCCGTTAAGTCGGTCCTGTCTCGGGATATGATGCCAACGCTGTCCACCAGTATGATGTGTTTGGCTCCGTGATCCATCAGTAGTTTCGTAGAGGCAATGCCTCCAGCGCCCGCTCCAGCAAACACGAATTTGGTGTCTTCGATTTTGCGGCCTGTGACCAGCAAAGCGTTGATAACTCCGGCCAACACTGCGATGGACGTACCGTGTTGATCGTCATGGAAGACAGGTATGCCGAGATCTTGTAATGCGTCTTCTATGTCAAAACATCGCGGTGCGGCGATGTCTTCTAGATTGACGCCACCAAAACTGGGAGTCAGGGCGCGCACTATCTGGACGATTTCGTTGGTGTCCTGGGTGGCTAGACAGATAGGTAACGCGTCGATGCCGGCCAACTCCTTAAACAGTATAGATTTTCCCTCCATTACCGGCATGGCTGCTTCTGGCCCGATGTTGCCCAACCCCAAGACAGCGGAACCGTCTGTGACTACGGCCACGGTGTTGGCACGGTTCGTCAAGTGGTACGATTCTGATTTATCGGCGTGGATTGTCATACATACGGTGGCGACGCCTGGAGTATAAGCGATGGACAAGTCGTCTAAAGTCTCAACCTTCATTTTGGGGGCGATGCTTACTTTGCCGCGTGTCTCTCGATGGCGGACAACAGCTTCTTTTCCATAATCCCTGGATTCTGTAGACATATTTAATCCTCTCCAAAACATCGCGCCCCCAATAGTCTTATCTAGAGCCGCTTATATTTTTGATAACTGGTCAACTTAACCAGAAGCACCATCCTGAAGGATGCCAGATCAGACCGCACAACCGAGATTCGGCCTTTGTTCGGTTTGCATGCCTTTGATACCTAGATTAGGGCATAGTTCTTGCGATGGAGTTGCTATGGGTCAGTGGGTCACAGCTCCTTGCGAGGCGGACGACACCAATTTTGCGTATTTGGCCAAAGCTCCGTTGGTATAGTTCGGGGGGATGGGTTTCCACTTGTTTTGTCGTTCAGCCAATTCTGAGTCAGTCAGTTTTACGTCCAATTTGCGGCCAGGGATGTCTAACGTCACTATGTCACCTTCTTGGATCAGCGCGATAGGGCCGCCCACCGCGGCTTCGGGTGCGACGTGGCCAACCATGGGCCCGTGGGATGCTCCGGAGAACCGGCCGTCTGTGATCAGAGCGACATCGTCACCAAGTCCCTGTCCGACGATGGCTGCGGTCACGGACAGCATCTCCTGCATGCCTGGCCCGCCTTTAGGGCCTTCGTAGCGGATTATGACGATGTCGCCGGCTTTGATCTCGCCCTTCTGTATGGATTGGAACGCCGCAGGTTCCTGGTCAAAGACTCGAGCCGGGCCTTCAAATACCTTCTCTTGATGTCCCGCGACCTTGATTACTGCACCGTCGGGGGCGATGTTGCCCTTCAGTATGGCTAGCCCGCCTGTGGGACTCCTTGGGTTGTCTATCTGGTAGACGATGGGTTGGTCGTCGATGGTTGGGACGGATTCAATGTTTTCTCGTAGGGTCTTGCCGGTTACTGTCATACAGTCTCCATGCAGCAGTCCGGCGTTTAACAGCCGTTTCATAACCAAAGCAATACCGCCGTAGCGACTGAGGTCGGCCATCAGGTATTTTCCGGCTGGTTTCATATCTACGATGTAAGGTGTGTTTCGGCTGATTCGGTCAAAGTCTTCGATGGATAATTCGACACCGGCCTCGTAGGCCATGGCGATGAGATGCAACACCGAGTTGGTAGACCCGCCCATTGATACTGCTACAGTGATGGCGTTTTCAAAAGCCTTCTTAGTCATGATGTCCCTGGGGCGAATATCTTCTTCTAGTAGACGCATCACTGTGCGTCCTACGTCTCTTGCTTCGCCCATCTTGCGGGGGTCGATGGCCGGAGAGGAGGCATCGCCGGGGAGCGACATCCCCATGACTTCGATGCAGGTGGACATGGTATTGGCGGTGAACAATCCACCGCAAGAGCCTTCTCCAGGACAGGCCACGCATTCAAGGGCCGTTAGATCTTCCAGAGTCATGTTACCTTTGGCATAGGCACCGACGGCCTCGAATACGTCTTGGATATTTACATCTTGGCCTTTGAACTGGCCAGGCATGATTGAGCCGCCGTACATGAACAGGCCGGGCACGTTTAAACGGGCCAATGCCATCATGCAACCGGGCATATTTTTGTCGCAACCAGCCACTGCGATGAGCCCATCCATACGCTCGCCGAAGGTCACCAGCTCGATGGAATCCGCGATCACCTCACGGCTGACCAAAGATGTTTTCATGCCTTCTGTGCCCATGGAGATACCGTCGGAGACTGTGATTGTGCCGAATTCGAATGGAACTCCGTCTGCGGCACGGACACCCTCTTTGGCTGCCTGAGCGAACCGGTCTAGGTGAACGTTGCAGGGGGTGACATCACTGGCCAGGTTGGCGATGGCTACGAATGGTTTTTGAAGGTCATCTTGGGTCAGGCCCATAGCCATCAACATGGCTCTGGCAGGAGCTCGTTGCGGGTCTCCTGTCAATTCACTACTGCGGTGTTTCATGTGAGCGGGTATGGTAGGTTTCGATGTAGTCGCCAATGGGTCATCTCCTAGTTGCCCTTGGAGCAGGCACCATAATATTTACTGATTATTAACATTACGAACTCATATACACAGGCACGTAATTGACCAGATTATAAGTGCAGGCCCTAATGGGATACAAGAGAAGGTTGTTCGTACGCTGATGCTAGGCGCGAATACAGGCACCAATACGTATTCGGGGGTTGCGCGGCTTTGAGAATTTGATTACGCTTGTGCTTGCAAAAAATCAGATGTAGTCAGGAGAGGCTGCTATGTTTAACCCAATAGGTTGGTTCAAGCCAGAAATCGCGCAAGCACACTGTGATGTCCCGTGCGGGATCTATGAGCCGTTGTCGGCTAAGATAGCCGCCCAGACTGTGCAGAAGATGACACTGAGGCTCCAGACTCTGGAACGCCCTGATGGCAGTGATGCCGGAGCTTACCAGGACTACGTGAACAAGATGGCCCGCTACGTAACGGTAAAAGAGGAGCACGCTGAAGTGGTCAAGCATGAGCTCAGCGTTCTTTGGGCTGACTATGGGTGGCCGAATACACCTGATGGTTTTGACCTTCATGGTACTTTTAATGCCGCTTTAAAGTTAGCTGGACAGTGCAAGCAGAACGTGGATATGGCTAAGTGCGAAGAGTTGGTTTCCACCGTGGATGCCATTGCCACAGCATTCTGGGCTACCAAGGGTGTGGATTATAGCGATCCCAATGCAGCCGCACGGTACGGCGCCTAAGTAGTTTCAATTCACGGAAATTAAAAAGGCCCTCCTGAGATCTCAGGAGGGCCTTTTTAATTTCCGTGAATTGATTCTATCTGAGGCTGATTAAAGCAGCCGAGACTTTGGAAATGGTCGCGTCAATGTCGGCCTCGGTGTGAGCCGTTGAGACGAACCCGGCTTCGAATTGGGACGGGGCGATGTAGACGCCCTGCTCCTGCATAGCATGGAAGTAACGACCGTACATCTCAGTATCTGAAGCCTCTGCATCAGACAAACCGGCTACTGGACCAGGATTGAAGAATCCCGTGAACATGGAGCCTACACGGTTGATCGTTGAGGGTATCTCAGCCTTGTGAAAAGCGTCGGTCAAGCCTTCGGTCAAACGCTGTGACAGCGTATCTAGGCGCTCAAAAGTTCCTGGTTTCTGAAGTTCTGTGAGGGTTATGATTCCAGCGCTAACCGCTAACGGGTTACCGGATAATGTTCCTGCTTGGTACATGGCTCCTAGTGGCGCAACAACATCCATGATATCCTTCCGGCCGCCATAAGCCCCTACTGGTAAGCCTCCACCGATGATCTTGCCCATGGTGGTGATGTCTGGCGTAACGCCGAACAGGCCCTGGGCGCCGTTTGGGCCTACCCTGAATCCAGTAATCACCTCATCGAATATCAATAATGTTCCATTGTCCTGAGTGATTTTCCTGATCTCTTGCAGGAACCCGTCTGCTGGAGGGACGACGCCCATGTTCCCTGCTACCGGCTCGAGTATGATGGCCGCGATGGACTTGGGGTTAGCTAGAAAGAATTTCTCTACCGATTCAATGTCGTTGTATTCAGCTACCAATGTCTCGCTAGCATATGACTCCGGAACTCCTGCGCTGGTGGGAATTCCGTGGGTCAGCGCGCCTGAACCAGCTTTAACCAGTAGGCCATCTGCATGCCCATGATAACAACCGGCAAATTTGATGATTTTGTCACGGCCAGTAAAAGCTCTAGCCATCCGTATGGCGCTCATACAGGCTTCGGTACCAGAGCTAACCAGACGGACAGAATCTACTGATGGCAGTCCGCTGCAGATTAGCTTGGCCAATACGACTTCCTGTTCTATCGGAGCTCCGAAGCTGGTCCCTCCTTCCGCGGTCTTTTTCAGTATTTCGACTACAGCTGGGTGCGAATGACCCAAGACTAACGGTCCCCAAGATCCCAAGTAATCGATGTACTCGTTGCCGTCTACGTCCCAGACGTGCGCTCCTTGCCCTCGTGCGATGAACGGAGGAGTGCCCCCTACGGCCTTGAATGACCTGACTGGGCTATTGACGCCGCCAGGAATATAATTCTGCGCCTCGGCGAATAGTGATTCTGATTTGCTAAGTTGCATTTGGTGTCCTGATTAAATATTGCTATTTCTCAGAGCTCGCTTGGTCTATTTGAGTCGGTTGGCGATTTTACCGATGCCCGTTACTGAGTCGCCTATTAGTTTTTATTCTGTCTCTTTCAACCAGCGGGCCACTTCTTTGGCGTGATAGGTCAAGATTGTGTCCGCCCCAGCTCGTTTGATCGAGGTTAGCACTTCCATGGTCACAGACTTTTCGTCCACCCAGCCAAGAGAGGAGGCGGCTTTGATCATGGAATACTCGCCACTAACATTGTAGGCTGCCAAGGGCAGGTCAAACCGGTCTTTGGCCTGTCGAATCACGTCCAGGTAGGACAGGGCTGGTTTAACCATGACAATGTCTGCGCCCTCTGTGATATCAGCTTCAATCTCACGCATGGCCATTCGGGCGTTGGCCGGATCCATCTGATAGCTCTTGCGATCTCCGAACTGGGGCGTGGAACCCGCAGCTTCACGAAATGGTCCGTAGAAACCCGAGGAGTATTTAGCGGCATAACCCATTACTGGCGTGTCTTCATAGCCATGGTCATTTAACGCCTGTCGAATGGCCCAGACTTGCCCGTCCATCATGGCAGATGGAGCAGGAAGGTCGGCTCCAGCACTTACATGTGAAACGGCGGTTTTCCCCAGGAGCTCTAGAGTCTGGTCGTTGTCCACCTTGCCGTTCTCGATCACGCCACAGTGCCCGTGGTCAGTATATTCGCACATACAGACGTCTGTGACCACCATCATGTCCGGGTGGTTCTTCTTGATCATGCGCACCGCTTCCTGCACGATGCCTTCCGGGTCATATCCCTCTAGACCCAATGGGTCTTTTTCGGATGGCAGACCAAATAGGAGTACCGAGGGTATACCGAGGTCAGCAGCCTCTCCTACATCTTCAGACAGGATGTCTAGGGACATTTGGAACTGTCCGGGCATGGGCTCAATAGCTTCTTTGACGCCCGACCCGTGGGCGACGAACACGGGATACACAAACTCTTTGGCTGTCAGGCGTGTTTCTCTGGCCACATTGCGCATAGATTCGGAGCCTCGCAATCGGCGCAATCGTGAGTTGGGAAAGCTGGTCATGACATCCTATTCTCCTGATGTGTTTTTAGATGCTTGATATCAAGTTCTAGGTTTGGGAAACCTTGCCGGCGGCGAAATGATTGACTAAGGCATCCACTAGACCCTCAACGGTGTGTTCTTGCGCTTCTAAATCCACCCTCAGACCCAGATCTCGGGCGGTAGCAGCGGTAATTGGGCCGATGCAGGCTATGAAGCAATCTTCTAGCCGTTTCCGTTCGGTGTCCAACATGTCAACGAGGTTTCTCACGGTGGAAGAGCTTGTAAAGGTTACGATATCGATTCCGTCGATGAAAGCTTGTTTGGCCAGTTTGCCGGCTCCTGCTACAGGCACGTTCCGGTAAGCGGCTAGGCGGTTGACCGTGGCGCCCATCTGTGTCAGGCCTTTTTCCAGCTCGTCGCGTCCAATGTCGGCTGCAGGGAGCAGTACTTGGACACCTGTCCAGTCGCGGACGGAAAGTTCTTTTAATATCTCTGAGGATACGGAACGCTTGGGAACGAAATCAGCGGTTATACCCCGCCGAGCTAAGGCGTGGGCTGTGGCCGGGCCGATAGCTCCAATGATCTTATTAGCCAGAGCGCGAGTGTCTTTACCTTGCAATTTAAGGCGTTCAAAGACTGACTCCACAGCGTTAGCGCTCGCGAATATAACCCATTTGTAGTCGGCCAGTCTTTCTAATGTGGCGTCTAGTTCGGTGAAGTCGAACAGCGGGCCAATCTCGATGGTTGGTAGTTCCAACGGGTTGGCTCCGGCTTGCTCTAATAGGGTTTGAAGTTGTGAGGCTTGGGAGCGGGAACGGGTATTTAATACTCGTTTGCCGAACAGAGGGCGCTTGTCGAACCAAGACAGGTCTTCCCTTAGTTTGACCACTTCGCCGATAACTGTGATCACTGGCGCAGTCAGGCCTGCGTCTGTACCTAACTTCAAAATGTTCTTGATGTTACCGGTAACGGTTTTCTGATCGCTCCAGGTGCCCCATTGCACTAGGGCGGCCGGAGTTGTGTGTGACATTCCGTTCTTCTCGAGGGTGTCGAGGATGTTCTCTAGAGATTTCCATCCCATTAACACCACAAGGGTGCCCCCATTCTTGGCAAGAACATCCCAGGGGATAGTTGATTCGGGTTTGGAGGGGTCTTCACTTCCGCTCACCACAGTAAATGTGGTGGACACGCCGCGGTGGGTGATGGGAATGCCTGCGTAGGCGAGGGCCGCGATTGCAGATGTGACACCAGGAACGATCTCGTAGTGAAGGCCATTAGCCTTTAGTGCGAGAGCTTCTTCGCCGCCGCGACCAAAGACAAACGGGTCGCCGCCCTTAAGCCGGACAACGTTTAGTCCTTGTGATGCTTTGTCCACTAAAAGTTGGTTGATTTTCGGTTGGGTCAGTTGCTGTCGGCCCCTGGCTTTGCCAACAAATATTAACTCTGCGTTTTGGGGAACAGCTTTAAGTTGCGCGGGATCAACCAAGCGGTCATATACGACGACTTGAGCCTCCTGCAGCGCTTGCATTCCCTTAACAGTGATTAGCCCGGGGTCACCGGGCCCAGCGCCAACCAGATACACTTTACCGGTCAAAGTTCATTCCTAAATAGCTTCAGTTACTAGCCATGTTAGTCGAAGCGGTGTTTTACGTTCGGTACGCTTGATTGGTCCTGGCTACGGATACCAGCTCGGCGCCGCCGTCTTTTTCCAGGATTCTAAATGCCTCAGTTGCCAGAGCTTGAGGGTCGGTTTTTGAGCCGATGACCTCAGACGTGAAGCTCTTTTGGCCATCTTCCGTGCTCATAAATATGGTCATCTTAATGGTGTTATCGGTGCATTGAGCAAATGCACCAACTGGTACACTGCAACCACCTCCCAGGCGCTCTAGAAAAGCCCGTTCAGCGGTCGCTTCATACCTCGTGTCTACATTGTCAATGGCCGAAAGAAGTTCTAGCATGTGGTGATCGTCAGCCCGAGCTTCCACGGCTAGGATTCCTTGACCTGGAGGCGGCACAAATTGGGTTGCTGGTAAGTATTCGGTGACCTGGTCGGTCAGCCCTAGACGAATCATTCCGGCAGCAGCCAAAATAGCCCCATCTGCTTCATCGCCCCGGGCTTTTTGGAGTCGGGTCTCCACGTTGCCGCGGATGGAGACGACCTCTACCTGAGGGGCAAACATCTTCAGTTGGGCGGCGCGCCGAGGGCTGCTGGTGCCTATCTTGGTGCCCTCTGGAAGCTGATCAAGTGGAGAGTCGAATCGGTTTACCAGTACGTCTCGTGGGTCTTCCCTGGAGAGCACTGCTCCCAGCACTAGGCCATCGGCCAACAGTGTGGGCATGTCTTTAAGACTATGGACAGCGATGTCCAGCTTGCCGCTGAGTAGCTCCTCTTCAAGTTCTTTGACGAAGATTCCCAGACCCATGCCAGCAAGGCGGGATGTTTGGTCGGCGTCGCCTCGCGTTCGAACCGTATCGACTTCGAAATTTAGGTTGGGACTATTGGCCTTCAGGCGGCTTATCACCACATGGTCTTGTATCAGAGCCAGAGCGCTGCCTCGACTCCCAACTTTAAGAGCCGGACCAGAATTGTAGTCTGTATCACTGAGAGTCAAACGATTAATCCCCGGTGGTTTGAGCCATGCGATCTTCTTTCTGAGAGCTTTCGGCGAAGATGGATTTCCGCATTTGGCATCCACCTGAAACACATTCTGCAATGTTGGAACATTTGCCGTTGGTATCTTTCCCCGACAGGCTGTTCATCAGGGTTTTTAGGGCTTTTTCTTCTTGGCCGTTTTGGGCCATTTCCAGGATCTCATCGGTCATGCAGCACTGCCACCGTTGGGGGTCAATGGCCATTTTCTCTTCTTTGATGATCCGACGGGCTTTGGAGAGGACATCGGTAGCCCCGGCCCAATCCAGCACGGATGATACTTCCATGTTCTCGCGTAGCTTGCGTGCCAAAGCAGGACTGGCGCCACCAGTGGAGATGGCCACAGTGACTGGACCTTTGGATACTATAGAAGGAGCGATGAATGAACATCGGGGCATATCATCCACGGCATTTAGTAAGATGCCTTGATTTTCCGCCTCTTCAAAGATTTCTTGATTGACCTCTCGGTCATTGGTGGCAGCTATGGCCAAGAACGCTCCTTGCAGGTCGCCATGCTGATATTTTCGAAGCTCAAGTTCAATCTTGCCAGCTTGTGCAAAGTCACGAATTCCTTGTGTGGCAACAGGGCTGATGACAATGATCTGGGCTGCCGATTCCAGCAGCTTGGCGATTTTGCCTTCGGCTATCTGTCCGCCGCCGATGATAACGGCTCGGCGCCTGGTTAAGTTTAGAAATACGGGGTAAAAAGTGGCCATTAGCTCCCTATTTTAGATACTTGACGTTTACAAGGTACTATTTAGTTTAGTGTTTCAGGATTACGCCGTTGTAACGGCATCGGGTTTTTCGACTTCCAGATAGTCGTCGTAATCTGGTACGAAATAACGAACCCTAGTCTTCTTGTATTCTCGAGTGCTGTAGAGTACTAGTCGTTCGGTTATCCCAGTCGCTTCACTGATCTCGGTGTTGATCTCTTCGCAGCCCTCAGGCGTAGTTGCGTGGACCATGGTGAAATGCGTATAGGGCCAGTCCGGGAATGTTGGTCGCTCGTAGCAATGCGTCACTGCGTTGTGAGCCGCCATTGTAAGACCAACTTCTTCAGATCGCTCCTCCGGAACTTTCCAAACTATCATCGCATTTGCCCTGAATCCCGATCGGCGATGATGCAATACCGCACTGTACCGGCGCATTATGCGACGATCTTGGAAATCTTTAACCATGGTGAATAGATCTTCAGTCGAGATGCTGAGATTTTTGGCTAGATTATCAAAGGGTAGGGGAACTAGTGCCAAATCTTCTTGCATTTGGCGGATAGCTTCTTTCTCGAAATCGGTGACCGGGATTGCCTGGTTCCAGGTTTCTGCGAATTCTTTATCGGCAGCAGTTTCACCGCCAGATTTTTCTGCATTTATGTTGTCTGGACTGAAATTGAATGACGATCCTTTCTTTTTGACCATATCAAAGTTGACGCCAATCTTGAAGAACCGTTTCGTAGGCATAAGCCGTTGTTCCAGAGCCCCTGTCTTGCGAGCCATGTAACCGGCGATGGTTGCCAGATCGTGTTCCGGGGGTACGGCTAGGGTAAACCACAGGTTGTAGTATGAGCCTTCTCTCGCGTAGTTATGGCTAACTCCGGGGTGCTTGTTTATTTCCAGCGCTGCCTTATGAAGTTGCTCTGGCTCGTAGGCAGCGGCCACAAGGGTGGTCTTGAATCCAAGGCGCCGGGTGTCAAATATAGCGCTAATTTGGCGTAGGACGTTGGTCCGTTTCAGTTCGGTCAAACGATTGATTACTTCTTGTTCAGTAACCCCGACAGCTTCTCCCAACTTTTGATATGGTCGATCAACCATGGGGAAGGGCGCTTGAATCTTGTTCAACAACTCTCGATCGATGTTATCCATGCCTGTTATTGATCCTCCAGACGAGTTTGAATGAATTTCGGTTTATACATGTGAATCTCAGTATGAGTCTGCCATTCCAACGAGGACCCGGTCAGCTGTCTCTATGATTCTGGCCCAGGAGCCAGGGTTGGTCGAGTCCAGAACCATGGTTCTGAAGAAAACAAAGGCTTCAATGGTGTCTTTTAATGCCACGCCCCTCTCTGACATCTCTGTACCGTATTCACGTCCGAGAAGGTGGGCTTCGTCCAGCAACTCTTGGCGGCGTCGGCGGGCACTAGACTCCTGGAGCAGTATGGAAAGAAGCCTGCGACCAAAGAGTCGCATACGCACTTTACCTTCTTCCTCTACGCTCTGATACCAGGGTTGTTGGAGGACGTCATTTCGTCCCAGGCGGCGGCGAATCTTACGTAGAGCGGAGCCTTCAACTGCGTCATCCCGTACTTGGTCTTGTGCCTGTTCAGGTGCATTTGCAAATGATTCAACGTCGCTTCGGAGGAATCGACGGTGTCCACCTGGAGTTCGGTAAACACGAAGATAGCCGTTATCGGCCCATTGTCTAAGCGTGGTGTTGCTTACATCTAGTAGGCGACAGGCGTCCCGTAGTGAGAGCCATTGTGATTTATCCGTTATTTGGCTGTAGGCGCTCTGAAGTTCTACCAAGCTAAATCAGTCCGGAGGATATATGAGGAATTTATCGCCTTTAAATCTATAAAAATCTATAAGAAACTTAACTTTAAATTATCGCCATCAACGAATTTAGCATAAGGGTTTGTCGCAGTCAATCGGTTTTGGAGTTAGATTGGTACAACTACTGAATGGTGCCTAGAAATCACTGTTTGGTCTGAATTATGTAATGCTCTATTCATAGCAATCACAGGTATGTTAGAAATAGTATCGAATCAGGTTTATGGTATTAGGTTTCGCTGTTGATTTGAATCTTCTCCAAATGGTTCGATGCCGTTAATATAGGCAGCAGATCATGTTGAATCTTACTCCTGAATTCTCTAAATCACTGGATCAAGCTGCCTATCTTGTCTCTCACTCAGAACATGTGGTCATGTTGGCTGGGGCTGGGCTTTCAGTTGAGAGTGGAATCCCTCCATTTCGGGGACCAGGTGGACTATGGGCCAATGGCAAAGGGCAAACCAATCTTTCATACCGAGAATTCCTGCGAAATCCAGGAGAATGGTGGGAAACGCGCTTTCGCAATGAAGACAAGCCTGGTGACCCAACCTACGAACTTAAAATCGCCGTAGATCAAGCATCTCCCAACCCTGGGCATCATGCCATCGTTGAGATGGAACAGCATGGGTTTTTGCAGTGTGTGGTGACTCAAAATGTGGATAATCTCCACCGAGTGGCGGGCAACCAAAACATATTGGAGATTCATGGAAACCGCAGTTTTTTGCGGTGTATCAAGTGTGGAAACCGTCTACCTCGGGATGATTATCACTTTGATATTTTGCCTCCCAGGTGCACCCAATGTGACGGCATTATCAAAATGGATACGGTGATGTTTGGCGAACCTATCCCTGAAGACGTGCTTATGGCCTGCCGTCAACAGGTTGAAACCTGTGACTTGATGCTGTTAGTGGGCACCTCTGGGACCGTCAATCCTGCGGCACGATTCCCGATAATAGCTAAAGAACTAGGCGCATCTTTGATTGAGATCAACCCTGATGAAACACCCCTCACGCCCTGGTGCGATATCATCCTGAACGGATCTTCTGGAGAGCTACTTCCCCTGCTCTTAAAAAGGCTCTTAAACATCAGCCTGATTGAGCGTGGAACCTGAGCATAAATGCTATAATCCCCATTCGGTAAGTCTGTCTAGTTCGCTGTTCTGGCAGACTTATTTCGAAAGCAATTCCCTATACGACTGGAGTCCAACTTAATGGATCCTATATTGGCCCGTTTCGGATTGGGAGACCCTGAGTGGTTGGACCCGGCCACCGCTGGAGTTATAGTATTGATCTCCCTTGTGGTGGCTTTTATATTCCACAAAGCCATCGTTCCTATCACTTTGCGGTTTACAAATTGGACTTCCACCGACCTCGATGAACGCCTGGTTAAATCTATCAGATGGCCACTGACTTTGGGCATTCTGTCGTTGGGTGCTTACTTGGCTGTGACAATCTCCTGGGATTTAACTGTAACGGAACGTGATCGCGCTGATGCCATTGCTCGTGGTTTAGGAGTCGTGGTCGGGATTACAGCAGTGGTCGGCCTGATCTCTAGTACTATAGATTGGTATCTAGCATCCCTATCTAATCGTGCCAACCACGTGGTGGATCTGCGCCTGTTCCCATTGATCAGGCGGGTGGGCAGTGTGATCATATACGTCATTGGCGCGTTGTTGGTCATGGATGTGATGGATATCAACATCAGTCCTTTGATTGCCGGTCTTGGATTGGGTGGCCTCGCTGTCGCCCTGGCTATTCAGCCCACTCTTGCAAACTTGTTTGCCGGCACGTATGTGATGACTGAAGGGGTGATTTCTACGGGTGATTACATTGAACTAGAAGGTGGCATGGCCGGATATGTTGTGGAGGTGGGTTGGCGTAGCACTCGCATTCGCACTTGGGGCAACAATCTCGTTGTGGTGCCAAACGCTCGATTTGCTGAGACCATAATCACCAACTATCAGCAACCGGCACCTGCAGTGAACGTATATGTCACTTGTGGTGTCAGTTACGACAGTGATCTTGACCATGTTGAGAAGATTTGCCGTGAGGTAATGGACGATTTAGTGCAGAATGACAGTAACGCTATCAGATCCTACGGCTCTTGGTTCGCCTTCGATGCTTTTGGGGACTCAAACGTAGACTTCTGGTTGTTTATGCAAGCCCGGGACCGTGTGGCAAGTTTCAACTTGCAGTCAACGCTAATTAAGAACTTGCACCGTGAGTTCCGGGTAGAGAACATTATCATCAATTATCCGGTACGCACCTTGCAATTCCCAGATGGTTTTACTCCGGAAATGCTTGGCGCTATACAAACATCTGCTAATTCGACTCCTGACCTAAGCTCACGACCTGAGCGCCTGTCTCGTGAAGCCCGTCTTTACGAAGAAGGAGGACCTGACATAGACGGTGTCCCTCCAGGTGGGGGAGAAAGCCCGATGGGGACTCCAGACGCCCCTATGTAATGACTCAGTGTTGTATCGGGTATATCCCCCGGTAACTTTTGATAATTCGGTTTTTAGATTCTGGTCAGCTTGCCCGCGCTGGGACCAGTCGCTATAATTCTCAAGTGGCTTTTAGCCACGACCCACAATGTGGGCCTGTAGCTCAGGTGGCTAGAGCGCGGTCCTGATAAGACCGAGGTCGTTGGTTCGAGTCCATCCAGGCCCACCATCATGTAAAAGAAAGTGCCCCGGTCATTCGTGACTGGGGCACTTTTATATCTAGGATGAGTGATGATGGGGTCTATTGTGGCGTTGGTTGGCTCCTGCGGTGGTGACGACGCGGCTATAGCCGCAGCTTCTCTAACTCCGCGATTAGATACATATATCATGTAGCATCTTTGAGTTCAGGAGACCAAGTGGTTGGTTCGTAGATTGTTAGGTAGAGATTATTCTCTGTCTTGGTAGGTTCTTTTCAACCCACTCTAGTTCTTCTTCTGCGGTGTCGAAGTACTCGAATCGGTGAAACAACTTAGTTGACCCTCGGGACGCTCGCAAAGCTCGTCTCCTCGTATCGGTAGCTGGTAGGTCAATCACCAATTTGGCTGGGTCTATGACAACCCCATAAGACTCATTGGCAGCATGGATACTTACGAAACCGTCTAGCACGTCAGTGAGGACTTGGTCTGGTTCCCGATCTGATGGGTCGCCCCAGCCGCCGCCTCCGGCGGTGTAGACGCGCACTAAGTCGCCCTTTTTCCAGAAATTATCGTCTGAGAAAGGTTTTATTTCTTGCTCCTGAGGGGTGTCTGGATTGAGAACGACCCTGGACGTTCCGCCGCCCATTCCACCGTTCACTCCCCAAGTTGGAAATACGTTATTTTCCACTCGGAGTCCAAAAGTTCCCTCGTCGGCGAGGATGCGGACGTCGCGAATGATTCCGCAACCGCCTCTCAGCTTGCCTGGGCCGCCAGAGTCGATTGCAATGGCATACCGTTCCATGCGCAGTGGGTACTCCATCTCCATAAACTCGCCAGGGTAGTTCTCGTTGTGGCGGCTATAGATCGCATCGAGACCGTCGGCGAAGGGCCTGGCTCCGTGACCCACGGCAATGCCATCAGTGCAGAGTAGCCAGTTGTTGGTGTCTGATTCTTTCATTCGCCAGTAGGCAATCACGTATACGGCTGAGCCAGCCATCACATCGCCGTTGGTGGCTTTGGCCAACAAAGCTCTGACGGAGCTCTTCAGTTTAGTGAATGTATGGGCCCGACAGCCTAGGGCGGCTGGCCAGTCTGGTTGCAGAATGCTTCCTTGGCGTAGTTGGACATCATCGATAGCAGCCACTAGGCCGTGGTTGGAGAGCAGAGACGTGTCGTACTGATGAAAATACTGTCCGAAGTAGGCTGCTAAAGCTCCGTCGCTAGCTAGGAAATTGATAGAGCCGTCGGCCTGGTCATCACTAGCCGTGGCGTCCAGTGTAATCTCGTCGCCTT
>Ga0310344_10000455_pt1 | contig 32215 bp, 28 predicted proteins | sample HC15DNA20200_MG_FD_203801 | JGI IMG/M metagenome (GOLD analysis project Ga0310344, IMG submission 203801) | Marine microbial communities from station ALOHA, North Pacific Subtropical Gyre - HC15-DNA-20-200_MG | ecosystem: Environmental > Aquatic > Marine > Oceanic | place: Pacific Ocean: North...
TCCATGCTTCTTTGCCCTAGAGCCATGGGCACCATCTTCAGCAGTAAAAAGCCGCTTATACCGGAAACTCAGTAGCGTCGTAACGTTGGGGTCTGCTACAAATAAAACACTTCCACCTCGACCGCCGTCTCCTCCATCTGGACCTCCATAAGGCACAAACTTTTCTCTTCTCCCGCTAACTATTCCATTACCCCCGTTACCGCTGGTAATATTAATTATGGATTGATCTATCATATTTTTTCTTTATTATTTAATAATAATCTCTAATAAGGGTGTGTATATCGTGTATTAATATGTATTAAGTCTTTTTTACATGATTATACACCTGTTAGATGGTCGGTCTATATTTGTGCATACATAGTTAATAAGTACTAAAGTATCGGTAGATATGGATAGACGATTTAGGCCTTTTGGGGAAAAGTTGACGACTATTTGGAAGTCTTGGGAATTTGTGTAGATTAGAATGCGAAGTATTCACAAATTTTGGGGATTATCCTTTGATATTCAAGATTAATAATTTCATTTGTGGATAACTTTTATGAATCCGGATTCTGCGAGTCAAAGGATTCTCTAATTTTAAGAATTGCACGTTTTATTTCACCATCTTGATCTTTGCGGCGCTCAATAACTTTCCACCCGTGAAGTACCGTGCTGTGGTCTTTTCCGCCTAGAACACGCCCTATGGCTGAGGCGCCTAAGTGGGCCTCCTCTCGTAGGAGATACATCGCGACGTGCCGTGCCAAGGCGGTTCGTTTATCCCTGGCTCTTCCTCTCAAGGTTTCAATATTTGTGTCAAAGAAAGAGGAAACACCGTTTAAGATTTCTTTTTCAGTTAAGTCGTTACGCCTAAGTGATTCCGCGTGACTACAAGCAACACGCTCTGCGAGTGCAAGATCTATGGGTTCTCGTGTCAAATTAGAAAATGCCGCCAATTTGTTTAGTGCGCCTTCAAGTTCCCTGACATTCTTATATGCACATCTAGCGATTAGCTCCAAAACGTCTTCGGGAAACGTCAGCATCAAGTGTTCTGCTTTACTTTTTAAAATTGCCAGTCGTGTCTCAATGTCAGGAGCTTGAATATCTACTACGAGTCCCCCTGACAACCTAGAACTGATCCGGCTTTCAAGAACGGTTAGCGCCTCAGGAGGTCTATCACTCGTGATAACTATTTGCTTGTTCAAAACATGCAGTGCGTTAAATGTGTGAAAGAATCCTTCTTGTGTCTGTTCTTTCCCAATTAAGAATTGTATGTCGTCAATTAAGAGTGCGTCGACGTTCCTGTACCTATCGCGAAAATCGTCTGTTTGTCCGGTTCTTATTGCCTTGATATATTCATTCGTGAACTCCTCAGATGTAACATATATCAAGGAACGGCCCTGATTGACAAATGAGTGACCTACTGCGTGTAAAAGATGGGTCTTCCCTAGGCCGACGCCTGAATAGATGACAAGAGGGTTATAAATTGATCCGAGGTTGCTGGAAATTGCTGTGGCGGCGGCGTGGGCTAGCTCATTCGCTTTTCCTACAACGAAATTATTGAACGAATATCGGTTATTGAGAGGCGTTCCTTGCCGGGGATATATTTGTACTGTTGGTGATTCATAAATATGATCTGAGTTATCGTCATCTGTGCTGCTATTGCGAATTGGTTCGCTCTGATTAGATTGCGACGGCTCATTTATAAAAACTTGGAATTTTATATCTGCTTGCTCATTGGTGGTTTGCTCTAAAGCATTAGATATCATTGAATACATTCGTTTTTCCAACATTTCTGCAATGAAGGCGTTTGGAGTACCGATAACGAATTCTTGGTTGTTGAAGGAGATGCCGATTGTGTCCTTCAACCAGGTGTCATAGCTAGGTTTGGTTATTTGCACCTGGAGAGCGCCAAGTGTAGCGTCCCAAATTTGACGGGCGCTCTGGGCAGAAGTTGTCATTAAGCATGGCCTCAAGAAAAATGCTAAAGCATTTGAAAAAATGTATGAGAACTAAATTCTATGCTTGACGTGTCAAGCAATCAATGCCTCAGATGTTCCGAACAAGTGATAGGTTTTATGTAATTAATAAACTAGAAAAGTATGGATAATAAATTAAGGCCTTTGTAGACGGACAGGCAGAAATAATTAAAGATGTACAATAAAAAACATAGGAATTACGTTGCTTGAATTGCGCTGTTTGAGGCTTTGGTGAGAAGAGTGTCTATTAGCTAGTTACAAGCAGATTTTGTTGTATTTTGGAGCAAAAAGTTTTGGTCGAGGTATAATAAAAAACATAGGAATTGTGTTGCTTGAAAAAGTCGGCATTGATCGCCGACTATGAATATGGTAATTCCTTGATATATATGCATTATGTAAGTTGGGTATGGTTGGGGGAAGAGCTATTTTACTAGGAAATCACGTATTTGTTTAAGTAGGAAAATAGGGTTATCGGAAGAAATAGAGTGACCAGAATCTGGAACTTCAGTCAATTGCATGGTAGGTTGGCTGTGCCTCATTTTCGATATAATTTCTGGTGATAGGAAGTCACTGTCCTGACCTTTCAGCTCGAGAATCGGGCAGCTTATCTTGGCCCATTTATCCCAAAGTGAAGGGACTTCTCTGGCGCCGAAACTACCATTGATCCAGAACATTTCTGGATCATGCTTAGGTACGTATTTTCCTGCGTAGTTAAGTCGCAGATTATTACGGGCCTGATTCGCATAATAGTCTAGGCCTGGTCTTGCGTTGGCTGACATAGAAGACTCCACAAATTCCTGCATGCTTCGGAAACCAAGCCTCCTGTCATTCATACCATTTATTTGATTTTTAGCTGATGACACGCTCATCTCCGGTCCGTAATCTAGACATATTAGATGCGTCAAATGATTTGAACAATCGCCTGCATGATATATTCCATTACGTGCGCCTAAGGAGGCCCCGACTAGCGCATATGTGTTGAAAGATATCGCACTGGTAAATTTTTGGATATCACTAGCGAATGCATCTACAGCATAACCGTCCCGTGTGTGGTCAGATTCTCCGTGTCCTCGTTGGTCCAGAGCTATGATATGAAACTCATCCTTGAGTTCAGCAGCAATGTGGTCCCAATTATGAGCGCTGCCATTTTGTCCATGAAGGAGAAGCAAATTATGGGATGACGTCCCTCCCCAATCTAGATAATGCAGACGAATACCGTCAACTACTATAAAGCGGCTCTGTGGTCGTTTAATTGCAATCTCTCCTGCACTATAAAGACAAATGGCCGCTGACTAAGCAGCGGCCATTTGTCTTTATACATTCAAATTCCTAAATTTCTAGGACGACTAATTAAAATTACCGATTGCGCCGCCTTCGCATTCGTCTTAAGCTTCTCTGCTTGTCGAGTCTGGTTTGCTCGCCTTTGGAACGGAAGAAACGCCTGTTCCTCAGTTCTCTCAGGATACCAGATCGCTGCATAGAGGTTTGGAATCGCTTGAGAAGAACCTCAGGATCTTCTCCCTCACGAAGAGTTACTTGTGACAATAAAAGACGCTCCTTCTTATTTACTGCGCTGCCGTAATTCACTCAGCACATAAAATTATAACATACTGGATTTTCGGGAACAATATGAATCGGAAGAGTATGGTAATCGTTGACTAACAAATCTAAATATATGGCCAAGGTACGTCTCTGGAAGGATCCATTATTGGGATCTCGCGCTTGTCAACAATGATTTCTACGCGCTTTAAAAGCGCGTCAATCTCACCAGTTGAGAGTAATGTAGAGAAGGTCTCTCTTAAATTGTTATGAGGCAATGTGTCTTTCTGTATTAAACTTTTTAGATCATTGGCTATATTTTCTGAGATAGTTTTACCCCAATATTCTAACATTACTGTTCTCATCTTAAACGCTCGATGGAATGTCAGCCCATGATCAATGCTCCAGAGACTTCCGTCGTTATCTAATAAACAGTGTCCACCTTTTCTGTCTCCGTTATTTGCTATCACGTCAAAAACAGCAAATGTTTCGAACTCTGCCAACATATTTTCCCGCAGATCAAAGTATGTTATTTCCGGATTTGATTCTATAAAAAGTTGCATTGAACCAAGACCATAGGGACCATCTCTAACTATGGTATGCGGTATGTTGGGCCATCCCAAGATACTGCTCAGTAGGAAAGCAGCACGTTCGCGGCGATAGAGAGTCCCTGTGGGATAGTCATGTAGGGGACGTTCCCCATCCCGCGGCTTATAAATTGCTTTAATGTGCTGGTCTTCCCCTGCGTCTAAATGCACTAAAAAAGTGTAATTGGAGCCCCAGGGGAGTCTATATCCGCCAATAACCTCGCCTCTCTCCAAAACTGAAATCGCGTCTGAGCCTGATAGAGTTATCTCCGTGCTGGGTGCACTTTCGCGATTGTTGTCCTTTTTCGTTTGCTTTCTTTTTGATGTCAAAGTATATCTAGGCGGGATAGTCGATTATACAATCAACTATCCTAGTCCTCCTCCAGGTATGTGATACGCTTAGCGTGCCCATTCATACGAGGACATTCGTGCCCATTTGGGTCTATAGCTCTGCCACAGAGCGGACATAGTGGTCGACCAGCTGCGCATACGTTTATTGCTTCCTCGGCAAAGGCTTCAACTTGACCCCTATTGACCCAGATCCGAAGTGTCGCTTCTGTTTCATTGGCATCTTCAAGATCGTAGGCATCAATTAGAAAGAGGCCGTTGTTGCTATCATGTCCCAGTACGAGCTTGCCTAATTTAAAGTCTAATTTAGTAAGCCCGGGTGCCTCTCTATCCATGGGTATAGTGTGTGGTAGTTCTTCTCCAAGCGTAAGCGATCCGGTGAGTCTCTGAATACCGAGGGCAAGCTGAAACAACTGCTCTTTTTCGAGCCAAATGTTTGCGGTGCTGCTTTCGCTGTCGGCGATGATTCTAAAAGTTCTTTGGCCTGGTTGTCCCAAGGCCTCAGCTAGCAGCCTAAATATTCTGGTGAATTCGATATTTGCCTCTGCCATGGTCTACTATTCATGATAGTCTCTCATGTAACGCAACGCAAGCCCTAAGTGAGGCTTGGAGGCAATGTAAGAATAGAAGTATTTGGCCGAGGTTTCTTTAAGAGAAAAAGGTAATTACAGGGGTCACGTGCTTTTAAAATAACCATATGCTAAAATTGACAACTTCGCCGTCGAGGTGGGCTGCATCCTGTGCAATTTCTACTATGTCGTTGAAAAATCGCCAGCGGAAGAAACAAATAAAATTCTTTGTTCTGAAAGGTACCCAGCAGAGAATTAATCAGCAAATAGGGATTCTGAGGAGTATTTAGACGATGCTAGAGCGATTCAAAGTGCCTAAAAAAGATGAAGTAAGGATATCTCATGAGTCACTTCATCTGGTAGTTAAAGCCATATTTGAGAACCTAGGAAATTCTAGTGAAGACGCGGAAGAGGCTGCTGATGTATTAGCGATGACGGATCTCAGAGGCGTAGAAACTCATGGGGTATCCAACATGCTGCGATCCTACATTGATCAGTATACCAGCGGCCAAGTGAACCCTGACCCACGCTGGTCTATTGAGAAAGAAACGCCGGCCATTGCGGTGGTGAACGCTGATAGAGGTTTAGGCGTTGTTCTAGGGCGACGTGCCATGGATATTGCGATTGAGAAAGCCAAAACTGTTGGGGTAGGAATCGTAACAATGAATAATGGTGCACATCTTGGAGCAGTCGGACATTTCTCTATGTATGCCGCTCAGCAGGGCATGGTTGGTATGTGTGCCACGTCTGCCGGTCGAGGAGTACTCCCAACTTTCGGATCTGAAGGAAGATTTGGAACAAACCCCATATCCATAGCTGCACCTGCTGGCACGGAAGCACCGTTACTATTTGATGCAGCGACGTCGCAGATAGCTGGCAATAAATTCTCTCTTGCTAGAAGGGTGGGTTCTGACCTTCTAGGAGGATGGATAGCAGACGATTTGGGAAATCCTATAATGGACGAAACAGAAGTTCCCGAGGACTATGGTGGATTGCTGCCTATTGGGGGCACTCGTGAGAATGGATCTCACAAGGGTTACGGATTTCTCATGATGGTCGAAGTGTTGGCAGCTATGCTTTCAGGGTCCGTGCCAGGCATGTTTGACGAAGAATTATTTGAGAGTGGTTATAAGCACTATTTCGCTGCTTATAATATTGAGTCTTTTACGGACTTGGAACTGTTCAAGCGGAATATGGATGAAATGTTGCAGAAATTGAGATCAACACCTCCAGCACCTGGGCAAGCACGTGTTCTTTATCCTGGACTTGCAGAGTTTGAGGAAGAGCTTGATCGGCGTGCTAATGGAATTCCTTTGCACGTAGAAGTGGTGGAATGGTTCAAAAATATATCGGAAGAAATGAGCGTGCCTTCACTAGAAATCCTGTAACTAGGTAGGGGAAAGACAGGTCCATTTGGGCCGTAGGACTCGCACATTGAGTGAGAAAGAATTAGTTGATTTCGAAGGGAGAAAAGAAATGGGGAAACTAGATGGCAAAGTAGCCTTTATAAGTGGAGGTGCACGCGGTCAAGGCGCGGCGGAAGCCAAATTATTTGTTCAAGAGGGTGCCAGAGTGGTAATAGGCGATATTCTTGACGAAGAGGGAAGGAAAATCGAGGCTGAGATACAGGAACTTGGGGGTGAGGCCACATATGTGCATTTAGATGTCACCAATGAGTCAAATTGGGAAAAAGCTATTCACGAAACAGTGGAGCGTTATGGCAAACTTGACATTCTAGTTAACAACGCTGCGATAGTAATTCCGAAAACATCTATCGAAGAGCGAACGGGAGAGGAATGGGATCGTATATTTGAAGTCAATACTAAGGGCGTATTTTTAGGCACAAAGCATGCCCTACCGGTTCTCCGTGAATCAGGAGGCGGGTCCATTGTAAATATTTCATCGGTGGCAGGCATAGCTCAAAGTATGCACCAAGAGCCAGCATACGCATCTAGTAAGGCTGCGGTGAGAATTTTCACCAAAGTCACTGCTGCCCAACACGCGAAGGACCATATCAGGTGTAATTCGGTTCATCCTGGTCCGATAGATACTGATATGCTCATGGCTTCCATGGGCAGCCCTGAGAATATGGCCAACCGTCTTACCCGTGTTCCTATGGAAAGGAAAGGGACTGCGGAAGAAATCGCAAAGGGTGTGCTCTATTTGGCATCGGATGATTCTTCATATGTAACGGGTTCGGAATTGGTTATTGATGGCGGCGCTATAGTAATGTAGTTATAGAACTGATGAGAGGAAGTTTATGCCGAGAGCGCCCTTTCAGGTATTAGTTTTTCCTTTTCGCAGGTTGGCGTCTGCCGATGAACATAGAGTAGAATTTGCTCTGTTCAAGCGTCGTTCTGAAGGGTATTGGCAGCCAATAGCAGGTGGTGGCGAGGATGAAGAATTCCCTCTGGAATCTGCACGCAGGGAAGCAGATGAGGAAGGTGGAATTCTACCTTCCAAAAAATTCTTCATGTTAGATACGGTGACGAGAATACCTGCGTATTTTTTTCGGGACAGAAGTATATGGCCCCAAAGTGTTTACGTAATACCAAACTACTGCTTTGCAGTTGAACTGGATACTGATTGCCTCACACTCTCAGTGGAACATACAGAATTTTTGTGGTGTGGTTTTGAGCGAGCATATAGACTGCTTTACTGGGAGGATAACCGGACCGCTCTGTGGGAGCTGAATGAGAGATTGATAAACGACGATCTCCCCCAACCTCTGTAGTTTATTAGTTTAAGTAATCGACGTGTCGGCATATTGCCTTAGAAACATTTCCATCTCACAGGAGAACCAAAGTGCTAGTGCACCACCTCGATCGTCCATACCGCAGAGTGCTGGACGATCCAAATAATCGCGCAAATTCTGTTGCACGCCGGTTCCTGTGCAGACATCAATAAGCCCTCCGTCGTCGTCAATTCGTTCGTTAACAAAGCTCCATGCAGACGCGAGGGAAGATATGAAGGATTCATCCAGAATTCCTGTACGAATCCCGTGAGCCATTGTATAGCCAATCATGCATGTCGCAGTCATTTCTTCGTAAGACCCTGAGAAATCAAGCACTTGGCGCCATCCTCCAGAGGGAGTCTGGATCTTTCTCAATGAATTTAGATGTTGTCGGTGTGTTTCACAGATTACTTGATAGTCTCTATGGTCCTCTGGCATATACTTTATGGTTTCGGAGTAGCCGAGAGCAGCAAAGCCATTTCCCCTACCCCAGTAATACGGAGCATTATTACAGTGCCAAAATAATCCATCCTTTTGCTGGACATTTGCATCAAGGAGAAATCGTGCTTGAACATCTATGTAGCTGCTATCACCGGTTAGCTTCGTGGCTCTTCCAAGCATCGCTGCACCGAAGAACATGTCTTCGACCCGGTAGTCTTCACTGGATGGTGGAGGCACTAAACCCGGCCCTTTAGGCCGATAGGTTTCCGCAATTTCAATTAACTGATTCGCGTATTGTTCATCTTTAGTGATCTCGGAAAGTTCGTCTGCCCAGACATATCCAGCAAGATTCGCCCCTTGGCTGTTTTCCTGGAAAACTTGATCAATTTTCAATGAGGCGTAACCACGTGTTAGCCTTATAATGTCATCCGTGGGATCTGGACCTTCAGGGTCTAGTTGCTTAAGGCGTAGCCTTCCACTTATTGCAACACCCTGTGTGTAGACTACGGGGTTTAATTTATTTCCATAAACACTGCCCAAAATTCTAGCAACTTCTAGGGGTGTTCGCGATCGTCGATCGTCTAGGAGTTTTCTAGCGGGTGAACGCAGAAGCGCAGATTCTTGAGAGAAGAAATTCCATAATTTAACTAGCTGCTCTTCAACTTGTTCTTGCGGGCAAATAAGTAGCAGACTTGGGACGCTGGATAAACCACTGTGCGTGCCTTCCGAGATTGCCTGCAAAAGAGAATGGTCGTCTGATATGGGATATGCTCCTACTGCTTCTCCTAATCTTGAATTAGGCTGTGATGATTCCCACCTGACTGATAAGCCGGAGCGCACTTCTAGTACCAGATCCGGGCCATAGAAATTAGTCCATCGCCATAAATACCGGGTTTCCGGGTTATTCTTGTCACCGTAGTAGTTTTCTTCAGAAGGTGGATATGGACCTGATGGGTTCCCACCAGATCCGTTTGAGTAAGGGCTTCCTCTTGATAGTCCATCAGGATTACCACATGGAATAGCGCTTAGACTGAATTTCTTAGGTAATGTTTTCAGGTTCCTTAAATAGGATTTTAAGACCTCCAATCCACGGCGCACATCATCAGTGGTTCCAGAAGTACCAGACAAGAGTAATAGATTAAATTGACCCTCTACTCTCGGATATGCATTCTGATGGAGTAAGACAGGTATATTAGTCTGTGAGCGAGTGACTCCACAAGATGTCAGGGTGAAATTACTGTCACAGTCAACTATTTTCTCTAGTTCTTCTTCTAAATTATATCTAGGAGTTACCATGTCTAATCCTACTGCTCTTATCTTACGGCTTGTAAAGTGAGTGGTGAGTTTATGGGTTTCCAGTCAGTCCGGGCAGATGCACTATAAGGGATGCTAGATAACCGGCTCCAAAACCATTGTCTATATTGACCACACCTATGCCAGTGGCACAACTATTCAACATCGCTAGCAAGGCTGCTAAGCCTTCAAAGCTAGCGCCGTAACCAACACTAGTTGGGACAGCAATAACAGGTACCTGAACAAGTCCCCCAATTACTGATGGTAGAGCTCCCTCCATCCCAGCCACGGCGATTATGACACGTGCCTCAAGCAAAGCAGGTAGTTGGTCGAACAGGCGGTGAAGGCCGGCGACTCCGATATCAAAGGCTCGTTCTACAACGCAATCCATCATTTCGGCTGTGGTTACTGCCTCAAGAGCCACAGGTAAATCGGCTGTTCCTGCACATACGACCAATACACCAGAGGATGGTTTCGTGACTTCAGAATCACGTCGGTCAACTGTGATCGTCTTGGCCAAGTCGTTATAAATTGCGTCAGGAATGGAATTTTTTAATGTTTGGAAAGCTTCAGAAGAAGCGCGCGTAACTAGTAGTCTATCGGACTGTCTCAATAATGATTCGCTAATGGATGTAATTTGATCAGGGGTTTTGCTTTGACCAAATATTACCTCTGGGAACCCCTTGCGAAGACTCCTATGATGGTCCACTTTTGCAAAATCTAGATCTTCATACGGCAAATCTCGTAGCTTTGATATGGCTTCGTCCTCTGAAACATTTTCAGTCTTGTAGTTTCTCAGCAGGTCGCGTAGTTTAGCTTCGTCTATGATGTTCTCCTTAATCTGGCTAGTGATTCCGTTCAACTTTAAATTACCGTCCGAACACTGCGGCGGATTGTAATCAAATGAAAAAAATGACCTGTTGAGTATAAAGCTTGCGAAAAAGCTCGTAAAGTGTTCAGTTATTGAATTTAATGTGTACCCTCTCCCCAAACACGTTTTTGGACGGTAATATAGTTCGTAGTCTACGGAGGAGCCGAGATGTGAAAACAACTTCCCAGTGGAACTACCTGCTGTATTTAGCGGTTTTATTAGTTGTTGCCTGTGGTCAAATTGCTGAGGTTTCCGAGCCAGTGCAGCCTGAATCGGAAACCAACATGATCGAAGAAAGGCAAAGTCAAGTCCAACAGTTGTCTGTCGGTAAGTTGATTACTCGGAAAGAAGAAAGGCCATCTGGTGAAAAACTTGCAGGCTGTAACGGGGCTTCAAGCCCTCCCGAGGTTGATCCCTTCAAGTTAGCTGAAAACTATGGGAAAGTGTCTACAGAAATGAAACAATCTTTTCAGAGAGCGAGAAAGGAACCACCCAGCGTTTATGGCCAATTGAAGGAATTCTATGTAACGGATATTGCCCAAAATCACACTTACTCGATTCAAGCTAGACTAGAACGAATAACTCCCCACGCATACTGGTATTTTGATGAAAACGAAGCTTTTTCTAAGGAAGCCTTAGAGTCTGTAGCTAAGGTGTTTGAGAACGAAATACAACCTCAGGCAACCAAATATTTTGGCGATGTTTGGAATCCTGGCATAGATAATGATTCACGTATAACTATTCTCAACACTGATCTGAGGGGTGGTGTCGCGGGTTATTTTGGATCGCATGATGAACTTCCTAGATACATTAATCCATACAGTAATGAGAGGGAGATGCTATATATGAACACTGGAAGTCTGCATGCGGATGGTAAAAACTATCAAAGCATTTTGGCTCATGAACTTCAGCATGCTATACATTGGAATAGTGATGCCAGCGAAGACGCATGGGTAAATGAAGGCATGTCGGAAGTTCTTGTAGCACTTTTGGGATATGGATCGTATTTTGAAAGGGAATTCCTAAACAATCCTGACATTCAACTTAATTATTGGCCGTCAAGTGTAGAATTTACTGCTCCTCATTACGGGGCCTCTGCACTATTTTTTCAGTTTTTGACACATCATTATGGAGGCAAAGAAGCATTGAAAGAAATCCTCCTGGAGAAGGAGGATGGAATTCGAGGAATTTGTGAATTCCTTAAGCCATTTAATAAGAGCTTTGCTGAGGTCTTTGCAGATTGGGTGATTGCTAACTATATAGGCGCAGGCGATGGGCAATATAGCTATGGAGATCGTCGGGTCAAAATAACAACTGATGTGCCAATTTTTGCTGACTTTGACAGAAAAGACAAAATCCCACAGTTTTCCGCAAAGTACTACAAAGTGTGGCCTGATAACTTCCCGAACGATATCGAACTGGAATTTAAAGGGTCTGTTACAGTCAACCAAGTCTCTACAGAATGCGATAACAGTAATACTTGTCTGTGGAGTGGTTTAGGTGACTCAATCGACTCAAGTGTAATATATGAATTTGACCTTTCTGGAATGGATTTAGCAGTCCTGGAATTTCGCACATGGTATAAAATTGAAGAAGACTGGGACTATGCGTATGTAAGTGTCTCTGATGACGCAGGCCTTTCTTGGGATGTGTTGGAAGGCACGACTTCTACCAGGACTAATCCGGTAGGTAATAATCTCGCCGTAGGCTACACTGGTGAAAGTGGAGGCTGGATTAAAGAATCGATAGACTTATCCCCCTATACCGGAGGCAGAATTCAAATAAGATTTCAATATGTTACGGATGCGGCCGTAAATCTTGACGGTTTTCTGATCGATGATGTGATTATTAGGGAGGTTGATATTCTTCTAGATGAACACAAAGACGAAACTTATAAGTCTGCTTTCAAGAGCGTGGGAAAAGAAATAATAAGCAAGGAGGGATTTCGGCCGCTAGTTGTTCCTTTGTATCAAAAATTCATAGTACAATTGATCGAAGAAAATTTGGATGGGACAAGCAATATTTATAGTGTGCCGCTAAGAGAAGATATGTCGGGTAGAATGATTATTAAAGGGCATGAAAATAGAATAAAAAATATCGTAATAGTTGTGTCTCCAGTGACTGAGAATACCTATCAAGAAGCCACTTATCAATTATCTGTTAAAGGCTATGAGAACTAGGTTTTCTGGTCACTTGGGATGTAATCTGGCTGGAAGATATGAAAATGGGTGGGAGTTCGAAATGATTTGGTCATGTACTATATGGTCTTTGGTCCCACTTGACGTTATAATGTGTTAGGAATCATCTAAAGACCACAGCGGCGTCGCACGCTGCTAAAGGCAGTCGACTAGAAGAGTGAATTGGTATTGTTGTGCATGGTAAGGATTCAAGCAGGGGGAGCATAATGTCAGAGCAAGATTTTTCTTTTTCTAAATTTTCACGCAACGCTTTTTACGAAAGCCTTAATTCACACTTGGTCGGGATGGCTGTGAAAGACACGGATAAAAGAATAGTAGACTTGGCCTGTGGGACAGGTGGTGTGACGAAATTAATAATTGAGCATATGAAGGATGCCCGAGAGTCAGTCGTAATCGCGGTAGACCATTCAGCCTCTGCCTTGAAGCAAGCTATGGAGGATATGAAAGGTCGTAGTGACCTTGCCGTTCAGTTTGTACAAAGTCAGGTAGAGCAGTTGTCAGATTCACTTAAAGAGTCCGTGGATACCATTGTGTTTTGCAATGCGATTCATTACATACCTGATAAGGATGCGTTGCTGGCTGATATTTTTAGGTCACTCAAGCCCGGTGGCAAATTTGCGTTTAACACTTCGTTTTTTGAGGGGAGTCATCCTCCTGAAACTTTAGACTACTATCGTAAGTGGATGTTTAAAGCAATGAGGCTGCTACGCAAGGAATATGGCCTTTCGCCAGTTAGGGCCCAAAAAGTACAATCACGCCAACACCTGACTCCGGAACAATACGGTGAACTTCTGGAGAATCACGGGTTGAGCATCGTGAAACAGGAAATAGAGACAGTTGATGTTCCAATAGATGGTTGGCTGGATATATCAGCTTTCTCTGATTTTGTAGAAGGCGTTATGCCTGGCGTTCCATTGGAAAAAGCTAGTTCCGCGCTCCAAGAAGGTGTGCGTCAGACATTCGAAGAAATGAACTTGAGGTATGTGGCTAGAAGCTGGTTGGATGTTGTCGCGGTGCGCAGTTAAAGTTCTGGGGATAGCGGCAATTAGAAATTCCTTTCTTAGCTTTTCATGTGGTGCGGGTGAGGACGCTCATAACTGTTAGAAATTCGCTCTAGAAACTCGCACAATGCGATAATGTGAATTTGAATGAGGCGTATTTATGGGTATTCGCGCAATAACTCCTTTAGATGGTCGTTATGCCAGTCAAATCGGTTCTCTTAGTGACTATTTTTCCGAGTGGGCTTTGATAAAGCATCGTGTGAAGATAGAAATCGAATGGCTGATTGAAATGAGTGAGTCTGCTGAGATACGCGATCTGCGAATTTTGTCAACTTCGGAAAAGGCAATGCTAGCCAAGCTGATTGATGAATTTGACGATGACGATGCTTCAAGAGTAAAAGATATAGAAGAAACTACCCGGCATGATGTTAAGGCTGTTGAATATTTCATCAGAGAAAAATTGAATGAGACATCATTATTTGATGTAAAAGAATGGGTCCATTTTTGTTGTACGTCCGAAGATATAAATAATTTGGCCTATGCCCTAATGCTAAAAGGTTCAATAGAGCATGAGTGGATTCCAAGTGCGCTCGGACTAGTAGAGGAAATAGATCAGCTAGCTGAGCAAACGAGAAACATGCCACTGCTTGCCCGCACCCATGGGCAAGCAGCGTCTCCGACCACCTTAGGCAAAGAATTGTCTGTGTTCGAATACAGATTCCGTCGACAACTAGAACAACTAAAAACATTGGAATATCTGGGGAAATTTAATGGGGCGGTAGGCAGCTACAATGCTCATATGATGGCTTATCCTGAGGCTAATTGGGATAAAATGTCGAGGCTGTTTGTAGAGCGATTAGGATTAACTCATAATCCGCTTACCACACAAATTGAACCACATGATTACCTGGCTGAACTTTTTCATGTCCTAATGCGATTTAATACTATTGAACTTGATTTTGATAGAGATATGTGGGCATATATATCTGCCGGAGTGTTTAAACAGACTACTCTGAAAGGGCAAGTGGGTTCGTCCACTATGCCTCATAAAGTAAATCCGATAAACTTCGAAAATTCTGAGGCCAACGTAGGGATTAGTAATGCACTTCTTGAGCACTTGTCTTCAAAATTGCAAGTTTCAAGATTGCAGAGGGACCTTACAGACTCTTCAGCGTTACGTAATATTGGTGCTGCAATAGGACATTCTATCGTTGCCTTGAAAGCATCTTGCAGAGGGCTTAGCTCTATCCAGGCAGATGAAGAGGTGATGTTAGAGGAATTAGACAGTGCATGGGAGGTTCTGGGGGAGGCTGTGCAAACTGTCTTGAGAAAGAATGGGGAGCCGGATGCCTACGAGAAGCTGAAAGATTTTACGCAGGGCCGTATTATTGATCGCACGTCAATACGCCAATTCATATCTTCTCTAGTCATTCCTAGTGAGGATAAAGCGAGATTGCTTGCATTGACACCGTCCACATACACAGGTATCTCCGCAAAATTGGTTGATTGGGGCAAACCTGTTTGAACTCTCTTTAGGGGACTTCTAGCAGCTAGTCGGTAGCCTTTTATAAGCCTATTTCTGTAAACAGTATAATTTTGGTTCTGGTCATGCGATGTGTAGTTAGCTGTGATAGGTTGTGTAAAACAGTAGTGGCACTGCTACCGCTGTTTTCGTGCCTCGTCCCATATTAAGGAACGCCTCGTTGGATCTTCTATGCCCTTTTGCATGCCTCGCACATAGGCCATTTGGCCGCCATGCTGATTCATCTCCCATATTATTTGGAGATAAACGGTGGATAGCGTGAATTTTCCTCCTGCAGGACTATCCACCCAAGTGGTAGATAAGCTGTTATCGTCTAAAGATTGAAGATGTAGAAACATATTTTTGAAAACTGCTTCAGTATAGTCTAATAATGTGGATAGTGAGGGGGTTTCGAAATTGTTTAAATCTTCAATGCTAAACCCGAATCCTCTGTCTTGAGGATCAGCTGGGGCTCTATGAAAAGCGGTGGCCCAATTCTGTGTGAGCCATAGTTCTGGTTCGTTTTTCATGACTGACTGTACTAAGAAGTCGTGTACTCTCGCACAATGCCATGCGATAAATCCGATTGACATGGATTCCGATCCTGGCCTGAAAGCCAGTTCTTCCGGAGTAAGATTGTCTAGTGCTTCCAAGTGTGATTTCTTATATTGTCTTATGGATGTATCTATAAATGTTCCCAGTGATTGTGAAGGGCTCATTTTTCTCCCCCTTGCATTTCTTTCGATACGTGACGTGCATTGTAAAACTAATTGCTTAAAAAGTGTAAATTTGGGTATTAAACTGCAGTCCGAGGTCTGGGCTTTCTTCTGAGAACGGTACTTCGTATAATATCGACTATCGCGGGTCCTTTCAGGAGAGTGCTGAGTTGCCTATAAACAAGATATTCGATTCATTTGAAGACGCCGTTGCGGATATACCCAATGATGCTATTCTAATGATTGATGGTTTTGCTGGGCCTGGTGGCACCTCTCAGAATCTTATTCGTGCGCTCCGTGAACACGGCGCTAAAAACCTTACAATTATCAGCAACACCGCTGGTCTTGCAAGTGTTATTGGATTTGGAACCCTAGCAGGAGACCGTCCGATTGATATAGGGATACTGGTTGATAATCAGCAAGTACGAAAGGTTATAGCGTCGTTTCCCGTTTCGCCGTCACCTTCACGCCCCACATCGTTTGAGAAAGCATATAAAGATGGCCAAATAGATTTGGAATTGGTTCCACAAGGGACCTTAGCCGAACGCATCCGCGCAGGCGGCGCAGGCATTGCCGGGTTTTATACTCCGACAGCGGTGGGAACTCATTTAGCGGAGGGCAAGGAGATTCGCCAATTTGAAAATAAAGAATATGTGTTGGAGCTACCATTAAGAGCCGATTTTGCTCTTCTACGTGGCCATAAAGCGGATAATATAGGAAATGTAGTTTATAGAGGAACATCGCAAAATTTTAATGGAATAATGGCCACTGCAGCGAGAGTGACTATCATGGAAGTCGACCAAGTGGTCGATGTGGGCGCTATAAATCCTCATGAGGTACATACGCCCGGTATTTATGTGAACAGAGTCGTAGAAATAAATTAGTGAAAGTGAGTTAGAAATGAAAATAGCGTTCTTCAACAATTTCGCCTTGGGAGTAGTGAAAGGGGATCAGATTGTTGATGTTTCAGGTGTTGTTGCGGAAATTCCGAGAATTACACCTCAAGACATATTAGTCGGCTTGATTAATCAATACAGTGTTTTCAAAGATAAACTTAATGAGGCTACAGACAAGGGACCATATATTCCTTTGTCTCAAGTTCAACTACGTTCTCCAGTGCCAAAGCCGTACAACATAGATTGCATGGCGGTGAATTATATGGAGAGCGGAACACTATCGGAGCGACCTCCCAAGAATGGCTTTAATAAATCCCCAAATTCTGTAATAGGCAACGAAGGAACCATTATCCTTCCTGATGTTGCAGCAACTATATTTGAACATGAAGCAGAACTTGCTTTGGTTATTGGTAAGACAGCTTCTAATGTCAAGGCTGAAGAGGCCTTTGACTATATATTCGGCTACATGAATTTTATTGATGTCTCCGCGAGAGGGGTTCCTGCCTTTTATCAAATGAAGGCGAGAGAAACGTTTGCCCCTATGGGGCCATGGATTTGTACGGCTGATGAAGTAGCAGATCCTCAGAATCTGGACGTAAAACTGTGGGTTAATGGGAACTTGATGCAGGATTTTAACACGGACGATATGGCGCACCAAATCCCCCAAATCGTCGAATGGGTTAGTTCTATACATACCCTAGAACCTGGAGATGTCATTGCGACCGGGACAAACCATAGGGGGCTAAGCCCGTTACATGATGGGGACAAAATAGAAATAGAATCGGAAGGACTCGGGAGACTGAATGTCTCTGTCAGAGATGATTTGAAGAGGACATGGGCAAGAGAAACGAGATTCGATAGAGAGGAAAAGGGGTTGCAAGGTCCAACGCCTCAACTAACCGGAAAATATGCTTGAATAGTAGTGAAGAGAATATGAGCGTGAACACCTCATTGAGAGGTTGGTTTGTGCTGTTGGCAAATCGTCTTCAGCTCAGCGGTGCTCAATTATCTTCCTTCGTGCTAGGAATTTTTTTACCATCATTGACGGAAGAATTTGGCCTTACACCACTAGAGGCAGGACTTCTACAAGGGGTTTGGTGGTTTACTTGGGCATTAACCTTGGTGCCATTTGCAATAGTATTCTCCAAGTTTAGACCTGTTAATCTAGTACAACTATCGCTGATTTTGCTTATCCCATTCATTATTTTGCAAGGCATGTCTCAAAGCTTTTATGTACTAATTGGGATGCGGTTCTTCACGATATTATTTCATTCAATGGGCGTGCCGGCGAGGCCATTATTGTTTCGACAATGGGCCGCACCTAAAGACTACGGGGTGATAAATGCCGTTGGCCTGTCTCTGCATAGTATTTTGCTGGGGGTAGCTATAAGCACAAGTGCACTATTGATAGGTATGATAGGCAGCTGGAGAATGGCGTTTTTCCTGCATGCGGCGGTAATGCTTGTGCATGCAGGACTTTGGCCAATAGTCACAAAAAGTGGGTTTGAAGGTCAAGGGGTACGTGAAATTACTAAAGACCTAAAAGGCGCATTACCCGCGTCGGCTTTAAAAGATTATCCTCAAGGTTGGGTTGTTGCTGTGGTGATGTTCGCTCTAGCCTCTATGTATTCTGCGGTTGTAACTTTTCTTCCGTCACTATTACTCGAAGCCAGAGAATTGTCCTTGTCTGTGGGGGGTATCTTAATATCTTTAATATATCTAGGACTCATTCCTGGGGGTGTATTAGGTAGTTTCATAACCCGCAAAATAAAGGACGGGAGAGTTTTGTTAAGTATTCCTGCTGCGCTCAGTACTCTCATAGGCTTGAGTATTTCAAGTTTGCCTGGGATTTTTCTTTTAGGTATATTGACCTTTGCATTAGGTGTAGTTTGGATAGTGACTCCTGCGATCGAACTGCTACCCTTTGAATTCCCCGATATTAAGGCAAGAGAGGTAGCTGTAATGACGTGTCTCTGGCAAACATTTTCAGGTATAGGATTTGCTTCTGGACCTGTCATTGTTGGTTGTGTGGCGCAAATGACCGGTTCACTTCAGTTTGGACTTGTAGTTATGTCTTGTCTAACTGTCGTAGGCGTTATGGCTGGATTGTTGTATCCTAGGCCTAGGATACACGCGAAAACAGGGGAGTGATTTTAAGAGAGGAAATGAATGGAAGATAAGCTGAGACTTGATAGAGAAATTATCGCGATGCGAGCAGCTAGAGAGTTCTCGCATGGAGATGTTGTAAATTTGGGCATCGGCATCCCCTCTCTATGTTCACAGTTTGTCCCAGAGGGCAAGAGCGTTCTGTATCATAGTGAGAGTGGGGTTCTTAATTTCGGCCCTCTTGCGGAAGAGGGAGAAGAAGATGTTGACCTTATCAATGCCAGTGGTAACTTTCTCTCTTGGTCGCCTGGAATGTCTTTTTTCCACTCAGCAGACGCGTTTGCAATGATTCGTGGCGGACATATCGACGTTACGGTTTTAGGCGCTCTACAAGTTTCGTCGAGAGGGGATTTGGCGAACTGGATGTTGCCGGACAGGGGCGTTGGTAATGTAGGTGGAGCTATGGACTTAGCCGTTGGGGCTAAACGGGTTATTGTGACAATGGAACACAAAGATCGCCAAGGAAGGCCTAAAATAGTAAGTGAATGTGACTATCCACTTACCGGTATTCAATGTGTTAACACTATTGTCACGGATATAGCTGTTATAGAAGTGCTTCGTGAAGGATTGCTATTAAGTGAAGTTGCTCCAGGGTGGAGCCCACATGAGGTGCAAGCTGAGACAGATGCTGAATTAATAATCCCTCTGTCAGTGGGTGAAATCAGTTTGTAAAAATGCCCTGCAAATCGAGTAATTTAGGAATTTGTGATGCGAGCCCGAATATTTAGAAATGTGAAATGGCTGTTTTTTGATCTTGGGTCTACAATCATTGATGAGAATCAGGCAGGGCAACAAAGGCTTACAGAAGTTTCTGACACACTAGGAGAATTGGGTGTAAATGTTTCTCCCAGTGAATTGCGAGTGAGTATTGAAAATGCGAATGCTAACTTTCTCCCCAATGCTCTTTCAGCCATTCTGGATGTTTATTTAGATTCTGATGGCGAGAAGGAGAAGGTGAGGAATTCTGGAAGATATCCGAAAGAATTGGAATATTTATTTCCAGGAGTCAGGCCGATGTTGGAAAAACTGTGCGATAGTTATACGCTTGCAGTAGTGGCAAATCAACCACATGGTACTGAACAGCGGTTAAAAGATTTTGGCATACTGGAATATTTTTCCTTTTGTTTATCATCTTCAGAGGAAGGTATGGCTAAACCCGACCCGAAAATATTCCATAAAGCGTTGGAACTAGCGTCGTGCGCTCCTGGAGAGGCAATTATGGTGGGTGACAGAATAGATAATGACGTACGACCGGCCAAAGAATTAGGTATATTGACTATACGTGTTCGACAAGGAAGTCATAGGTTTCAAAATCCCAGAAACCGACTAGAAAGCGCTGATGCAACGGTAGACATAATTACTGAGTTAGAAAACCTCTTAGTCTAAGTTTATGTTTCTCATCGTATGTGTCTTTATAGATGTTTAGCCCTGTAGAAGCGTGTTTACACCCTGCAGGTGGGAGGGCTTAAATCTTCTCAAAAGTCTAAAATTGATATATCCTAGTCTCCGGTTATTTAGGGACAAGCTTATCGAATACAATTCAGTGCCTATGTGTAGAGGAAGTTAGTGTATGGATATTAGTTTACTGAGAGATACTGCTGGGGCTATGGTCGCCGATGGCAAGGGTATTTTGGCAGCGGATGAAAGCACCCGAACGATCAGCGCCAGATTTGAGTCTTTGGGGATAAAATCTACTGAGGACAGTAGGCGTGATTACAGAGAGTTACTTTTCCGTACGGAGGGTGTCGGGGAATTCATTAGTGGTGCCATTCTATATGATGAAACCATAAGGCAAACGGCATCTGATGGAATGTCAATGGTGGACGTTCTTCAAGGGCAGAATATGTTGCCTGGTATTAAAGTTGATACAGGAACAACTCAGTTGGCAGGTGCCCCAGGTGAGCTTGTAACGGAAGGATTAGACGGCTTGCGCCAGCGTCTTCACGAATATTTTGACATAGGAGCGCGGTTTGCTAAGTGGAGGGCTGTAATAACCATTGGCGACTCCATACCAAGTGAATACTGTATTAAGGCAAACGCACATCTCTTGGCGAGATATGCTGCTCTCTGTCAAGAAGCAAACCTAGTTCCGATAGTAGAACCCGAAGTATTGATGGAGGGTGGGCATGATATAGTTCACTGCTTTGAGGCTACCTCAATGTCCTTAAGCACTGTATTTAATGAGCTAGTTGAACAACGTGTAGATCTCACCGGTATAATTTTAAAGCCGAATATGGTTTTATCGGGAAAGGACTCAAGTACCAAGGCTGGGCCTGACGAAGTCGCCGAAAAAACGATTGATTGTTTCCTGAAGACAATACCTGTGGCTGTGGCGGGGATCGCCTTTCTTTCCGGTGGTCAGTCCGATACAGATGCTACAACTAACTTGAATGCTATAACCAATAGGGCCTCTCAATTGAATGTTCCATGGCCAATTACATTTTCCTATGGTAGAGGGCTTCAGTCTTTGCCATTGAGTACATGGCTAGGGGAAAAGGCCAATGCCGGTGATGCGCAAAAGGCCTTTTATCAGAGAGCTAGACTGACGAGTGCCGCTAGATGTGGGTCTTACTCTTCAGAAATGGAGAAAGGGGATCTTTAATCAGTAGCCTTCTTGTAGCGACACATAATCCGGGCAAATTAAAAGAGTTACGCTATTTGTTTAGCGACTTATCAGTTAAAATCCTTTCTCTCTCGGAAGTGGGAATAAATTCGGATGTTGAGGAAACTGGTGCTACTTTGGAGGAGAATGCTGAACTGAAGGCTCGAACATATGGTGATTTGAGTGGATTATGTACAGTGGCGGACGATTCGGGACTAGAGGTCGCAGCGTTAAATGGTGCGCCTGGTGTATTTTCAGCAAGATATGCAGGGGAACATGCGACTGATATGCAGCGTATAGCCAAGCTCCATCAAAATTTGAGGAAAGAAGGCAAGCCCTGGCGAGCTAGATTTAGATGTGTTATGGCGGTAAATTTGCCCGGGACTGAATTAAGCTCCTTTGAGGGGATCTGTGATGGAGAAATTATTGATGAGCTACGGGGTGGTGGGGGATTTGGGTATGATCCGATTTTTGTTCCGAAATGTATGGACAGGACTATGTCAGAAATTACTGAAATAGAAAAGAACGAAATTAGTCATAGAGCCAAAGCGGCGAGAAAAGTTGTAGAGCACTTAAGGAATTACTATAAGTAGTGGCATCTCTGCCGCTGATTTACAGGAATATGGGATATAATATGCTTAAATAAGTGTACTATTAGGTTTTGCCGCGAAGATTTTTCATGATGGCTGTATGGAGTTTGGAAACTAGTTAAATGACTGTCGATACATTGAGTCCTGTAGATACTATTGGTCGTCGAATGAGAGATTTAAGGATCTCCGTTACGGATCGATGCAATTTTAGGTGCACGTATTGCATGCCCGCAGAAATTTTTGGAGACAGGTATGAGTTCCTGCCCAGAGATGAACTGCTGTCATTTGAAGAAATTGCTAGACTTGCGGAAATTTTTGTCTCTATGGGAGTAGAGAAAGTTCGAATCACTGGCGGAGAGCCTTTGGTCCGTAATGAAATAGAATCGCTTGTTGGGATGCTATCGTCTATCCAAGGCTTGGATGACTTAACAATGACGACGAATGCCTATCTTTTGGCCCAGAAAGCCACTACATTAAGGTCTGCCGGACTAGATCGTATCACAGTAAGTCTTGATACTTTGGATGACCAGATATTCAAGGAAATGAACGGAGTAGGTTTTGGCACTGAGCGGGTATTAGATGGTATAGAAGCGGCGTCTGGTGCAGGTTTTATACCCATAAAGATAAATTCCGTGGTCCAAAGGGGCGTTAACGATCATAAACTTGTTGATTTGGTCAGATATGCTAAAGAACGTGGTCATATTGTTCGCTTTATAGAGTATATGGATGTGGGTAATCTCAATGATTGGAAGCTTGATGAAGTGGTTTCAGCCGATGAGATTCTCGAGAGAATCGACTCTGAATTCCAGCTCCAACGGGTGGAGGCTAATTATCCTGGGGAAGTAGCCACTCGGTATCAATTCAAGGATGGTAGCGGTGAAATTGGTGTAATAGCATCTGTTACAAAGCCGTTCTGTGGGAATTGCACTCGACTCAGACTTTCGCCAGAGGGGCGTATGTTTACTTGCCTTTTTGGTGTTAAGGGTATTGATTTACGGGAACCTATGCGGCTAGGGGCGACTGATCAGGAACTGAAGGCTTTAATATCAGGTACGTGGCAGTTGCGTACAGATCGTTACTCTGAAGAGAGATCATCTTTAACCAACAAGTTACGCCAGTCGATTAAGAAAGTGGAAATGTATCACATCGGGGGATAATCTGGTTCGTTTCTGTAGATTGGATGTAAAAATTAGCCAATGATTGAGATTTATACAGATGGTGCATGTATCGGCAATCCTGGCCCGGGGGGATGGGCAGCCATTGTTGTAGTTGATGGAGACGATGCTGAAAAACAATCTCTTTCAGGTGGTCACATGCAGACCACAAACAACAGGATGGAAATTAAAGCCGTGGTTGAGGGATTAAAGTCCGTTCCGGAGAAATCAAATGTGACAGTATTTAGCGATAGTCAGTACGTTGTGAACACGATGACGCGCTCGTGGAAAAGGAATACCAACAAAGATTTATGGGAAGATTTGGATGGGGAGGTCACTTCACGATCCGTGAGCTGGAAGTGGGTTCGGGGACATAATGGGCATCCTTTAAATGAAATGGCAGATCGCCTGGCAGTTAGGGAGGCTAAAAGCATGTCTAAGGATGGACGACCTGATAACAAGCTGACTCATGTTGATGATTCCGGCAAAGCAGGCATGGTAGATGTAGGTTCAAAGCCAGATACTGATAGAATTGCTGTCGCCAAAGGTTCTGTGGCTATGAAGGAAGAAACTTTCTCTCTTGTTCAAACCAATGGATTTGAAAAGGGTGATGTTATAGGAGTGGCTAGAATAGCAGGGATCATGGGAGCCAAGAATACTGCCCAGCTTATTCCTCTATGCCATCCGTTGTCGTTGAATCATATTACGGTTGAGTTTGAATTTAACCAAGAGCAATGCATTATAGATATAACTGCAACTGCAAGCACCAATGGTAAAACAGGGGTGGAAATGGAAGCACTGACTGCAGTTAGTATTGCCGCGTTGACAATTTATGACATGTGCAAGTCAGTCGATAAAACGATGCGGATTGAGGGTGTTCGTCTGGTTGAAAAGAGTGGCGGCCTCAGTGGAGATGTGCGTCTAAAATGAACTCCTTCACGATTCGCTAGACTGCTTTTCTAATAATGGTGTCTTTACTGACGCTGGCGGGTTCAGATGTTGACGAAAAAGGTAATTTACAAGCCAAGTATGCCATTTCTTGGACTAAACCGAGCCACTAATAGTAGCTTAGTTGATCTCGGGCCTGTTTTAGGTCATTTAACACCCGTTTTTGTGGGGTTATCTACATATATAATTTATTAACATGCAGATGGAAAGACCTAGTTGTCAAATTTTTGATTCCAAGACACTACAGATAAGCATTATTTGTATGGGACCACTTGTTTAAGGATTTCAAGAACTAATGTAGCCATGTTGATGTTTACTTGGTTGGCACCACCTCACTTCAAATAGGAAGGCTTTTATGCATTGTCTGCATTGTGGATCAATAGTAGAAGAGGGGAATAACTACTGCATCTCATGCGGCCACTCACTCATAGATGATTCTGTTGGGTATGAAGGGTTTGAGGTAACTGCAACGCAAAACGTAGAGCCTTCTAACTACGATGAATCACCGTCACAGATTGTGGATATTTGGAATACGTTGAAGCTTCAGGACGCGAGGATTTCTACGTTGGAGGATAGATTGTTGGGCCGAGGGACTGTGATGAATCCGATGGGAGGCATGTCACAGGATGGGAACCCTGTGATAGGTATTGAGGGTCCCGCATATGCAGTATCTCAGAAGGATCAATTTGCTTCTAGGCGTGGATTGCAACAGTGGGAACAAATTTTGGCGGGGAATTGGTTTGCGATAATTGGTGGTCTTGCGTTATTTATTGGCTTTGCACTTTTCCTTAAACTGGCTTTTGATAATGATTGGATTGGGGGACGAACTCGTATAATTATAGGTGCATTGGCAGGCCTACTGCTTTTAGGCCTGGGAGAGTACCTATCACCAAAGCGCTACGGATATTGGTCACAATCCGTGACGGCTTCCGGATTTGCCATATTGTATGTTGTGATTTTTGCCGCTTTTAATATCTATGGTCTTATCGGAGAATACCCAACATTAGCCCTCTTCATACTAAATACTATTATGTTTTCGTTGGCTTCCGTAAGATACAATGCACCGATCTTAGCAGCCTTAACAGTTGGAGGTGGTGTTTTTACCCCATTCTTGCTTGGGGCTGGTGTGGATAGTGATAAGAACATATACATATTGGTAGCGTATATCGCTTTTCTGGATCTAGGCGTCATAATGCTCGCGGTCGTTAAAAATTGGCGCTCATTGATTCTTTTAGGGCTTACTGGATCGGTTGCTCTTTTAGTCTATTGGCATGAATCATCCGGCGCTACATCTGTTGTCTCGTTCGGAATTTTAACGGGTCAATTTATTATGTTTTTGGGTGCGACAGTATTTTTTCATGTGGTGAAGAAATATTCTGTATCTTCGTCGGATCTTGGTCTCATGATTTCAAATGCGGTCGTATATGTGGTGGCTGGCTGCGGAATACTTGACGATGCAGGACAGGAAGACTGGATGGGTATCTTCGCTTTCTCTGTTGCGGGGTTATATGGGATCTTCTCGACCGTTGCGAACTGGCTCAGGTTAGTCGAAATACGTACTGTACTTTTTCTATATGGGATAGGACTGATATTGGCAACAGCTGCTTTTGCATTGCAGTTTGAAGGCCCGGCAATACCCATTGCATGGGCAGCAGAGGCAGTTATTCTCATGTATATTTCTTCAAGAATTCGTGAACCGAAATTAAAATTATGGAGTTTATGTGTACTCGCTATCTCATTTATTTGGTTACTTATATTCGAAATAGAGACGGAGTGGCAAAATTCTTTACCACTCATGAATGATCGCTTTTACGGTTTCTCAACTGCCATTGTCGCATGTTATTTAATTGCTTATTTCTTGAAAAATATGTCGACGACTAATGTCTTGTATCGTTCCGAAAAATATGCTCTTCCAGCGATCCTAGGCGTAGCAAACTTTGCTACTTTGTTCGTTCTCAGTCTGGAATTGTGGGGATATGCAGATTTCCTGGAGCAAGGAGGCTATATGGATAATGCAGATAATCTTCAGGGATTTGGATTGTCCATACTGTGGTGTGGATATGCATTTGTGTTGATCGTTATAGGGCTGTTTACAGGGATAAGACCGATTAGAATAGCGGGGGTATCTCTTTTGGCGGTGACTGTTGTGAAAGTGTTTTTGCTGGATTCCTTTGGTCTCACTCAAGGCTACCGCGTAGCGTCCTTTATGAGTTTAGGAGTTCTTTTGTTAATTGTTGGTTTCGTCTACCACAAATACCGCCGAGTAATACATGGATTGCTTATGTGAAACTGCATGATTATGCAGCATGATTAGTGAGCTTGTTTGGGGGTAACCCCTATAATTCTATGATATCCTGATTCAAAACCAGTCTCCTGATTTGTGAGACGTCTTTCGGGTGGAGATTGTAGAAACCGTCATGTGAAAGAGGAGATATGACTGACAGAATCTTTGTCGGTAATGCAGAAATTGTATTTGTACTGGATATGGTGCCGCCACCCCGTCCAGCGGATGTGTTCTTTGAAGGAATTAGTTCTAGCGACGTAGAGTCCTACAAGGATATTTTTGAGGGTGGTGACATTCAGCTCTATTATGGACACTTTTTCATTCATTCCATGGGTAAGACAATACTGATAGATACAGGGATGGGACCCGGGCCGCATCCAGACAGGGGCAACATCAGGGGAGATCTGCTTAATCAGTTGGTTGCACAAGGCGTGAAGCCGGATGATATCGACATAGTAGCGCACACTCATTTACATTTTGATCATGTAGGATGGAATCTGGATCTGTCTGGTAAGGTCCCTAAGCCCAACTTTCCAAATGCTAGATACTTGGTGCCGGAGGCAGATTGGGCTCACTTTACACAGCCGGAAATACTTAGCGAATCTCCTCAGGTTAAGCAATATGTATTGCCTTTAGAAAAATTAGGTGTAATGGATCTTGTCAATGAAGGCCATACCATAACGCAAGAAATTACGACTCTAGATACACCTGGACACACTCCTGGACATCAAGTGATATTAGTCAGTTCTCAGGGAGAAAAGGCGATGATTGTGGGAGATGCATTTCATAGTAGGGTGCAGATAGAGAAACCAGATTGGTCTGCACGTGTTGATACTAATAAGTTTGACAGCACGAGAAGTAGGTACAACTTGTTAGAGCGGGCTGAGGCGGAAGATTACACTATAGCGGCAGGACATTTTCATCCAACCGACCACATTGGTAAAGTAATTCGCAAAAATGGACGTCGGTATTGGTCTGTAATTTAAGAAAAACATGAAATCGGGAGCTCTCTCCCATTATCTCAATCAGCGAGTATTTGAAGGATTCATAATGTCTATATTAGTTACTGGAGGTAACGGCTTTATTGGCTGGAGAATTGTTAGAGAATTACTCTCTCAAGGGGAGAAAGTTGTCAGCTTTGATTCTGCGCCTATAAGGCGTAATCTGGAACAATATGTTGACCGTTTTTCTTATTATAGAGGTGACATCACAGAAATTTCCCAGTTATGGGAGGCCGTTAAGGAATTCGGGGTTACCCGAATAATTCATATGGCGGCCTTACTTCCTCCCGATACAGAGGTTCGACCGGCCCACGGTATAAAAGTGAATGTTGAAGGGACTAATAATGTTTTTGAAGTGGCACGCCTGAGTGGGCTAGAAAAGGTTGTTTATGCCAGTTCGATTGCAGTGTACGGTGTACAAGAGCATTTTGGTGATCGGCTTATTACTGAGAACGATATATCGAATCCTATAAATATGTATGGCATGACTAAAGCAATGAACGATTTCACTGCTTCAGTATATATAGATCAGTATGGGTTAGATCTAGTAGGTATAAGAATATGTACGGTATTTGGTCATGGTCGAGTTACTGGGATGACAGGTATGATAGGCGGCCTCATGATTTCTCTTCCCGCTATAGGCCAGCCTGTTGATTTGCCTTTTGATCCAGGAGAACCGTCCCCACTGATTCATGCGGAAGACGCCGCCCAGATTTTCGTAATCGCTGCACTCTCGAAAGGGTTAAGTCACAGCGTATATATCACTGGAGGTCATTTAGCGACTGTTGGTGAAGTTGCCGATGTTGTTCGTAGCAATATTCCCGAAGCGAAAATAACCTTAGGAATTGAAAGAGTTCCACATGTATACTTGGTTGATAATAGTCGAATGCTTTCGGACCTAGGGTACGAAATGCCATCTTTGGAGACTCGCATTACGGAACATATCGAAGATGCGAGAGCTGAAATGTAAAATCCAGAATACCTTAGCCATTTTATGAATGGGAATTTATGTATGTGAGGTAATTGCTTTGCCAACATTGGATTATTTTCAAATTCTTGACATGCTATCACCAGAAGAAAAACAGGTGCAGACGACGGCTAGAGAGTTTTTAGAAGCCGAGGCGCAGCCTCGCGTCCGGGATTACTGGGACAGATCGGAGTTTCCTGTAGAGTTAATACCCAAGCTGGGCGAAATGGGGTTTCTAGGGGCAAACCTGCCAGTGAAATATGGGGCAAGCGGGATTAGTAATCTTTCATATGGTTTGATTATGTATGAACTTGAAAGAATTGATTCAGGGCTCAGGAGTTTTGTCAGTGTTCAGGGTGCCCTTGTTATGTATCCAATTTTTCGATATGGCTCTGAAGAACAGAGACGTAGGTACCTTCCTAAGTTGGCATCGGGAGAGCTTGTAGGTTGTTTTGGACTTACTGAACACAATGGAGGTTCCGATCCCGGAGGCATGGAAACGAGGGTGCGCAAAGACGGTGAAACTTATGTAATTAATGGCACTAAGATGTGGATAACCAATGGTGGTATATCTGATATTGCAGTAGTCTGGGCCAAAGATGAAGAAGACATCGTAAGGGGCTTTATTGTTCATACTGACACACCTGGATTTCAAGCCAATAATATAAAACAGAAAATGAGCATGCGGGCGTCTGTAACTAGTGAATTAGTATTTGATGAGTTGCGAATTCCGGAATCTCAGATGTTACCTGAAACTCGTGGATTATCATCGCCATTATCTTGTCTTACGCAAGCTCGATTTGGCATAGCTTGGGGTGCATTGGGTGCTCTTGAAGCGGTCTATAATGAGGCTTTATCTTTTTCAAAGGCTCGTTTCACCTTTGGGAAACCTATTGCTTCCCGTCAAATTGTGCAAAGCAAGCTGGTTGATATGGTGGCCGACCATACTAAGGGGTTGTTACTGGCTTGGCGGCTAGCTGTTCACAAAGATGCTGGAACAATGGATTATTCACATGTGTCTTTGGCAAAACGCGAGAATGTAAGGGCCGCGTTAAGGGCTGCTCGCACTGCTAGGGAGATGCTGGGTGCCAGCGGTATTACACTGGATTATGGGATAATAAGGCATATGCTAAACTTGGAGACGGTGGATACATACGAAGGTACGTATGATGTTCATTCACTGGTGATAGGCCGAGATATAACAGGGTACAATGCCCTCACGTGAGTATTTCTATTAAGACGAGAACAGCAGCTATAGTAGTATCGGAAAATTCGAAAGCCCGTGTACTGTAGCTTTAAAAAGATGTTACTTTCTAGGAGGTAGGGTTCTATGAGATTTGGAATGTTTGACACTATACGCTGGCATCATGAAATGGAGGGTGACAGGGTGTTTAACGAAGCACTTGACCAAATAGAGCTTGCAGATCGGCTAGGTGTGCAAGACATTTGGCTTGGCGAGCATCATTTTTCAAGGCACGGTATCTTGTCAGGAATTTTTTCATTTATGGGAGCTGTAGCTGCGCGGACTAAAAATGCCAGAATAGGGACTGCAATAATTGTTTTGCCTTTTCATAATCCGATCCAGGTTGCTGAGGAAGCAGCAACCATTGACATTATGTCTGGTGGAAGATTTACACTTGGCATAGGAGCAGGGTATCAAGCACAGGAATTCCATGGAATGGGAGTAGAAATATCTGAGTCTCGTGAGATATTTAATGAATATTTAGATGTAGTTACGAAAGCCTGGCAAGAAGGTTCTCTTACATATAGTGGGAAGTACGTAAATGTTGAAGATATCTGGGTTATTCCAAAACCTGTGCAAAAGCCTGGTCCACCTATATATGTTGCGGTGAGTACTAGCCCAGAAAGTGTTGATAATGCAGCGAAGAAGGGCTTGCCAATACTTGTTGGCGGACCAACTACCACCTTGGGCCAGACGCCTGCAGTGGTTAAATTATGGCACGAACGTATGGAATATTATGGCAATCGGCATGAAGATATAGATATTCCTGTGAGCGCTAATGTATATGTTGCTCCAACTATGGAAGAAGCTGAGAATGATATAAAGGGGCTAGAGGATAAAATTGATGAAGAGTTCCATAGGATAGGTAATCCTGCAGACAAAGATGGGAAGATTCCCGATAATTACAAGCATTGGTTACACCGTGACAGGGATAGAGTTGAGGCTGGGGTGGCTGCGCGTAAAGAGGGCATTTTACCGCTAGTGGGCACGCCTGAAGTGATTTGTGAGAGGATAGAAGCTTTGAGGGAAAAGGGAATCAATAGGATATTCGGTAAGTTTGGTGCTGCTGGCCTTGATCAAGATAAAACGTTGCGCTGTATCGAGATGTTTGCAAGCAAAGTTATGCCAGAATTTATTGATGATAAAGAGTTAGTTACAAATTAGCTAGAATGGCAAACGTCTTTGTGTTGTGACAAAACAGACGACTTTAGTTGATGCAAATGTGTACTATTGTCAATGTTAGATGGCTATAAGCATTGTCAATAGTGCCAAAAATAAGACCACCGTACCGATGGGTGCAAGACAACCCAATGGTTTGTTTCTTATTGAGAAGCCCAACAGATGTAATACTTTCCTAAATACGTTTCCCGACTTGTGGGAATTAAGTATTTTCAAAATAGACTGTGCTCTCATATTTTACATACCTATTACAATTGGTTTAAGTCATGATGTGTGATTGTTGTGTGCCACCACTATGAAGCAGTTTGAACGGTATCACGTTTTACCAGTTCCCAATCAATTTCGTAGCTTAATCCAGGGCCCTTAGGAGCATACACCATTCCCTTGTCGTCTACCTCAATATCTTCAACCAATCCGTACTTGTTGGCTCCCGTGCAAGGAAAGACTTCATAAAAATCACAATTTCGAACAGCCATAGTGACATGAAGGTTGGCTACATTGTTAAGGGAGTTACCTCCGTGGTGGATTTCTGATTTCATTCCAAATGCTTCTGCAAGATGGCATGTTTTAATCAGGGGTGTTATGCCCCCTGTTGTAGCGACGTCGCCACGCAATATGTCAGTTGCGTAGCTTTGAATCCAATGGGCCATTCCATAGAATCTCCCCGGCGCATACTCTGTAGACATTATAGGGATATCGAGTTTACTTTTAAGTTTCACGTAGTTGTAAATATCTTCCTCTACTAGAGGGTCTTCATACCAAAAATAGTTCAGGTCTTCTATTGCTTTTCCGACACGTAGTGCATCCTCGTAGCCATATGCCCACATCGAGTCTAACATGAGTATCATGTCGTCTCCAACAGCCTTTCGAACAGCAGTGGCGATTTCTATATCTTTTATGGGGTCACCTTCGGGGTGTACCTTGTGTGCAGTCCATCCCATGCTTTGGAAGTATTTGGCTTCTTCAGCAAATTCTTCCACAGTGGGATGCCAGGCTGTGCTTGAATAAGCTGGGACCTCTGACCGACAGTTGCCAAGTAGCTGGTGAATTGGAAGTCCTGCTACTTTTCCTGCTATATCCCAGAGTGCAACGTCTATTGCACCAATAGCTTCTGTTGAGACATTGCGGTTTTGTTTCCACATCTTCCACCAAATGTCACCTATCTCCAAAGGATCTTTGCCGAGAAGCCACGGTTTAATAAATTTCATCATTGCGCCAGCAAAGTAATCAGCCCCCTGTCTTGAGGTTCCAAGAAAGGAATGGCCTGTTATTCCTTCATCAGTAGTAATATTGGTTACCCCGAGGAGTGTTTCACCTCCGAACGTCATCCCTACCCCAGTTTTCCACTCATCAAAGTTCCATTTAAACATCGTTACGGTAACATCCGTGATTTTCATATCATTACCTTTCT